>Ga0209639_1000039_pt1 | contig 211807 bp, 143 predicted proteins | sample EPASupsiteHSE605_FD_187268 | JGI IMG/M metagenome (GOLD analysis project Ga0209639, IMG submission 187268) | Bioremediated contaminated groundwater from EPA Superfund site, New Mexico - Sample HSE6-05 (SPAdes) (version 2) | ecosystem: Environmental > Aquatic > Deep subsurface > Groundwater >... | reverse complement strand
GCCAAGTTTTTGAAAAATCCCAAAAATTACCCGATTGTGCCTCTATTGTGGTTGAATGATAATGAGATTATTTGCAATGTTGGTTTGGGATGTGAAAATGAAAGTATAGATCAAGGAAGGTCTTACGTTGATAAAAATATTAATATTTCAAATTGTTTCTTCTCAAGATCTTCATCATACTCGGGAGATGGTGGCGTAATATGTGTTACTGCTAGTTCTTGCTCAATGAATGTCAATTACTCAATGTTATATAACTGTGTTTGTTCTATCTATGGTGGAGCAATATACTTCATCTCTTCTAATTCATGTCTCAGAATGATATGTGCTAATAGTTGCTCTGGCTCTCACTATCATTTTGCTTATCTTAGTTCTTTTCAGGTGAATCAAGTGGAGTATCTATCAGTATCAAATTGCTCTCATACTACATCTGGAAGATATTCTATTCGCTTATACACAGGTGATCAGAGAGTTGACAACACAAACAGTTCAATGAACAATGCTTTTCATGTTTCTGGTATTGGTATCGATTCTCCGTCCTCATTCACATGCTCACACGGTACTCATAATGTAGTTGTCTCTGTCAATGGAGATGGATCAATAAAAATGATGTATATTTCACATTCGATAATGATTGAGATCAAAAAAACTCTCAACTGACTTGCTTGAAAATACTTTATCAACAAGGAAAGCTTCATCAAAATTACCAAAAACAAAACTCATGATATGAACTGTTTTAAAAAGAACAGACTTCCAATATTCACTGGATACATAATATATTTGTGTGAAACAAAACCATTCTTGATCTCAAACTGAATTCGAAATTGAAAAGATTGCTACCATGTTTGAAAACAATAAAAAACTCTGAATTGTTCATGAAACATAGTGATATTTTGACATATGGTTCTCATTTGTTTCTACCTTCATAGACTTGTTAAAATCCATAAATCCTTATAGGATCATTTGAATAAGATTCTCAACTACAATGAGAAAAATGGAAAGCAATAACATGAGGGGGAGCATAGATTATATAAGAATGTCCGATTCCCGAATTATTAAACTGTAATATGATCCAATTTTATTGAGTTTGCCAAATTCTTGGATCATCTATATATTATTAATCTATTTCTTTTTTAATAATTCAAAAATTTGCTTTTGTGCCTTGTTCATTTTTGGCATTGAATTGAAAGCTGGTATTTTTGAACCAATTGCCTTCATTTTTGTAACAAAATCAATGAGAATATCAGAGTTTTGCATTGACCATGTATATAATATGTTATAGTACTCTTTCTTATACCTTCGGCACATAATTTTTCCAATATCAATCTGGGCTGGCGTGTTGGCAAGGGCATTTAATACCCTCTCATCAACAATCCCTTTTTGTATTATGTATATAGCACATATCCTTGGGAAAATAGCGGTTGATTTCATATTCTCAAAAAATGTTTGATCTGGGTTAGCATACATTTTGATCCATTTCGGGACATCTTCTTTGGGCACATCAAGCATAGATGCATAAAACTCAACAGAACTCGTAATTGTCATATGTGGAATAGTAAGAAGCATATGGGCGTGATTCTTATCACATATCGCAAAACATTTTCGGAATATTTCTGGCTTAATAACTTTCCCTTGTTGAGAATTGGCAATAATTGCAGCAAATGGCCTTGATGTATCAATTTTGGATAATGGGGAGTCGTATAATGCCATTCTAAGTCTAGTCATAGAATACATTGGGTGATACCCTTGATGAAACTTTTTCTCAATAAACTTCAGAGTATTCTCAACAAGTGTTGGCTGGTGAAAAACTATTGATCCTATTGTATCAAATAATGCAAGATAAGAGAAATCAAAATCATCTTTGATGTTTGTCCGTGCCCTGTTAAAAACACTATTGATCCATTCTTCAAACTTGTCCTCTTGCCTACAAAAAACGCGAGACTGTTCTAAAGGTGAGAGTTGATCGATGACAACTGATGGAAGCTGCATGGATTTTGGTACTTCTGGTAATTTAGCAACAGAGTAAGCGATAAGATCGGAAAATTCTGGTATTGCGCTAAATAGTTCCAAATCTTGAAGCAGTAGCGGAAGAGTCTTTGTACTCATTTTGTCGACACTCTTTTTTGCTTCAATCAATAGATTCTCAAAAGCACGACTAAACAATCCTTCAGTAGTTCCTTGGGAATGCTCAATAATTCCATAAAAAGGATTAATAAATGACGAATCAATAGTCTCATAATGCCCTAAATCATTTATAATATCAATTGGCTGTGGAGATTCATCGAGATCGTTCTTTAAATCCTGTTTTCCATCAGGTGTTAAATATTTCCTCCTCATTATTATGTTGGGATTTCGTTGAGAAAACTACTTAAATTGCTTATCATCACTGGAAATTGGCCATAAATGTCCAATGATAAAAAAATTGATTTTGAAAAATCTCTCTATGGGGATGTTACCACTGACATAGCAAGGGAGATTATTGATGTTGAATTTTGGGCTGACCGAATTGTTTGTTTGCCATCTTTTCGGCCTTTTAATCTTGAAACAACTGTTAGATTATCCATAGAGTATTGTAAGAATACGCAGTTCCGGCATAAACTGCTTGAGAAAGCCCTTGTTTGCCCAGTTTTGATATATAGACTATTTAAATCTGGTGTATATGTGTTGAATGATGTTACAGATATTTTGAACCGAAGAGATTCATTAGTTTTTTGTTACTATTTTTGGAAAGAAATCCAGAAATTCCCAGAATTTATTCGTAAAAAACGAAATGATGGTTGTATTGATGGAGATTTTTGTGGAAATGAGGAAGAATATGATTTATATATTGAGTATGGATTTGTCCCATTTAGCATGGAGTATTGTCTTAAATACGATGAAATAGTTAAATTTCGTGATATTGACACACAAAATCGTCAATTTGCTAAATGGAGTCCTTTCGAATGGAGTTATAAACCAAGTTCTCTGGATCTTTTGTCTTTTTCTGGATATTTTGGATCAATTCAATGCTTCAAGTATTTATTAATGAAAGGATATCCGATTATTGATGAAGTTAGATCATTAGTCATATTTAGCGGGAACATTGATTTGTTCCACATATCTAATAGAACAGAGTCAATCAACTTTGAAATTTTTAATGCATCTGAGTATAATAGGCTTTCCTTTCTAGAATATCTTGTTGAAAATGGGGCCAATTTGAATGAAAATGATCAGAATTTTGTGACATAGAAATTAAAAAAACTCCTTTGCATCATGCTGCGAAAAATGGTCATTTGCTTATTGTTGAGTATTTAGTAAAACATGGAGCAAATATTAATGTAAAAGACAGATGGATCAAATATTCGTGCTTAATATGACTCCTTATCAATATGCCATTGATAATGGTCATCTGAGTATAGTTGAGTTTTTTGTGAAACAAGGGGTTGATATATTATCTCAAAACAAATGGGTTTGGTTATAATCAATGAATGGACATCCCTTCAATGTGCTGCCTTTTATGGTCATTATAGTATTGTTGAGTTTCTAATAAACCATGGAGCTGATATTAATGCCAAACTCAAGTTCATTTTTGGATTTTTTTTTCAAGCATCCCCCTTCATTCCGCTGCAAGCAATGGCCATCTTCCTATTGTTAAATATCTCGTTGAATTGGGGTCAGATGTGAATTCGAAGGATAAAAATTCTTTACATTTCATAAGGATTCAACTCCTCTTCACCTAGCTTCTATAAATGGATATATCAAGGTTATAGAATACCTGATATGCCATGGTGCCGATATAAATGCCGTTGAATCATGTGATGAATATAAATTATTAATTATACCCCTCTTCATGGTGCTTCCATAAGTGGGTTTTTGGATGTTGTTGATTGTCTTGTATCTAAAGGAGCGAAATTAGATGTGAAGGATTCTTATTTCCATTAAAAGATTGTAAAAGTACACCACTTCATAACGCTGTTACAAATGGTCATCTTAGCATAGTAGAATACCTTCATAAGCATGGAGCCGAAATCAACACTAAGGATTTAGGTGTACTCACATGGAGTTTGGTTCATCGCCTCTTGAAAGTGCCGAAGTTCATGGTCATGTATCTATTGTTGAGTATCTGAATAAGTTTATTGGTCAATAAAAGCCACTTTGTCCATGTTTTTCGCCTCTTATAAGATTCATTTTTTTATGACAACTCCAAACAAGTGGAGCGATGTTGGTGTTTTGAAATCAAGGGATATGATTAATCATTTAATTGATCAATATGAAGATAAATGTATTGAGAATGAACGTATTAAGCAACGCTTATATAAATACCAATGTATTGAAAATGAGGTTGATGAACTTATTAATGGCGGCCCCAAAGAGGAAATTGTTAATTCTGTTGAAGTTTATGATTTTAAAATCAAAGTTATGCCTGTTATTAGCAAGCAGGAAAAAAAATGAAACAATTAACTATTAAGAATCTGGTATTAATCTCCAAAATTCATGTGTTTTTGCAATTTTTATAAAGCAAATAAATTATTGAGCTCATATTTACGCTTTCTTACTATTAATTCCTTGAATAAGGAATTATTAGAATTTTGTTGATTATTGAAAGGGATGCTCATGGATCATTCCAGTAGAAAGAGTTCCCTTTTTCAAACAGCACCTTTTCTCTGGAGATATTCAACAATATCCTTGTAATTCTGTGTTTTTGCCATACTTAAAGGAGTAATATTGAACAGCAAAAGATAATTTTGTTATTTTTTGGGTTTATTTCAGCTCCTTGATTGACTAAATATTCCACAATACTAAGATATCCTTTATTTGCAGCATAATGAAGGGGAGTTTCATTAAAGACTTGCCCAAAAAAATTTCAGTTTTAGCATTTATATCAGCTCCTTGATCCACCAAATATTTAACTACTTTAAGATTGTCTTTGATTGCTGCTAAATGGAGTGGAGTTTCATTAAATGTGCAATATCCACACCACCTCGCTTTGCATTTGGATCGGCTTTATGTTTGATTAGATATTCAACAACACTTATATGTCCAAATAGCGAAGAGAAATGAAGGGGAGTTGCGTTTTTCATAAACCACGTATCATATTTATCTTTTTGATATTTTTCATTAACCTTTGTTCCATTTGCTAATAGATAAATGATGCTTGTGATATTTCCTTTGGCTGCTGCTTCAAAGATATTATCTTCGAAATCATTAATTGTCTTTAATACATCAATATGGTTCTTCAGTTCTTCAATTTGTTTCTGATCTTTTCTTTCTTTCTGTTTCATCTGTTCATTTAATTCTTCGATATGCTTCTGATCACCTCTTACTTTTTTCTCCATTTTTTCATTAAGATCATTAAACTTTTTGTGATAATCCTTCTCAATTTTCTCTATTTGATCTTTGAAATCAGCTATTCTCTTCTGATCATCTCTATCTTTCTTCTTCATTTGCTCGATAAGATCTTCAATAGTCTTATTATTCTCAACTGTTTTCATTTTTATCTCACTTTCGAGTCCTTCAATTATTTTTTCTTGTTGGATTTGCCTCATCTTGAAATCATTAATAATAGACTTCATTTCACAAATTGTCATCTCTCCTTCTTCAAATCGTTTCGATAGGTCCTTGAAATGATGAATATGAAGCGAAAAGAAATCTTTGGAGTTGTTTTCTAAAAAAATATCAAAGAATTGATTCAATTCTTCAACATTGATTGTGCCTTCGAATCGAATCTTAGATAAAATGATACATGCTTGTGATCCATGATATCGAATACATCTCTCAAAAAATCTTTGAAGAAGGGAAACTGAGAAATCACATTGGGTTTTCTGAAAAACGCTAACTAAAAATGGAAGATAAATTCGACTGAAATCAGATAATGATAAGTAGTACTCCAGATTAGCAACAATAAAACTCTCATATTTTGAAAAATCAAATGATTCCTCTTCTTGTTTTCGAAGAATAGCAGAAAGAATAGTTTCTGCTGAGTTATCATTGATCAATGTTTTAAGGCATGAACATCCAAGAAAACTACAAAGCTCGATGACTTCATCAATATACTCAATTTCTGGGTGTTTGATTCGACAATGAATGAGATCAAGTAAAACCTCAACTGACTTGCTTGAAAATACTTCATCAATGATGAAAACTTCATTAAAATTACTAAAACAATACTCTTGATATGCACTGCTTTGAAAGAAAAGACTTCCAATATTCACTGGATACAGAATACCTTTGTGGGAAACAAAACCATTCTTTCGCTCTGACTGGATTCGAAATCGAAAAGAATCAATAACAAGAAAATAACAATCCCACTCCTTAAGCAACTCAAAAACTTGAATTTGATCTTCAAATTCATCTGGAACAGTCCCATTTCGTAGAAATTCAAATAGCATTTTTACATGACAATGTCTTGACTTCGTTTGAAAATCAACTATTCTTTCACCTGAAAAATTGCAATGGTACCTGTTTAAAACCATTTGATCACTTTGAAGAATAAATTCTTCGTTTTCATGTTTGAAAACAACAAAAGACTCTTTTTTGTCCATGAAACAAAATGGAATTCTGACATATTTTCAAATTTTTTCCTCCCTTAATTAACCCCTGTTATGATCATTAATATAAGATTCTCAAAAAAAATTCCTGGATTATGGATAAAACAAATCTTTATTCAATCGAATCTTCGTCATCAAGTATTGAATCGTTTTCATCAAAGGACTCGTTTGCTTTCTTTTCTTCCGGTATTTCATTGGATAATGATACTTCTTTAGATTCTGTTATATGTATGACCTCAGGTTCATCATTATTTCTTTCATTTGATACAACTTTTGTATGTTGATCATCATATTTCTCGTGGATCTCTATAGGAATCTCTTTAATTTCTTCTTCATATTGTTCTTCTTCCTCTTCTTCAATTCTACTTTGGTAAAACTTGGTTAGTGATGCCGCAAGTTTGAATGCCTTTTCTTTTGTAGCACTCTGCAAAGCGAATTTTTCGGCCTTTTCGGAAATTAAAAGTTTTCCAATGCTCATTGTCTTTGATAACTCGCCTGACTTTAGAGAGTTTGCAAAGTGTTTGAATAGTGCCGAATCTTGTTGAATTGCAAATTCGGGCTTTTTATCTTTGGGAGCATTTGAGTACTCGATTCTTTTCAGAATCCAGTCCTTTGCATCAACATCAAGCATTTGCGGATCGAAGCTAATACCAATAAGGCCCAAGAGTGGAGATGGTTGTGGAGTTTTCTCACTATTTAAATAGACGCCCCAAACATCTGAATCCCCAACAGATACAACCCAAAAAGATTTTGATTTGTCATTGAACTTCTTGGATAAATCGCAAACTGGAACCCAATGAAATCCAAAATCGAAAACAAGCTCCATAACAGTACTATTATCAACATGAATGTATAAATTATCTTTTTCGTCGAAACCAACCCAAAGCAATTTGTTTTCTGCAGGCAAAGTGCCAAAAGCCAATTTTTGTCTGGTTTTAATGTCAAGTACCAAATACTGAAGATTTGTACCCCAACACAAAAATAATCTCTCTTTCCCTCCAGTCATTGTCAGGACTCGGTCTGGTATTGATAATGTACATAATTCAAATCCACCAATAGAAAATATATGTAATCGATTCTTTTCTGTTATTGCTGATATCCATCCATTGCCAATTGCAATCAAATCAATTGTTTCTGAAGATGGGAATTTGAAAGAAAACTCTGGAATAGTTTTTTGTGGCTTGTGTGGCTGATAATGCAAATATGTTCGTGAAGCAGCAACAAACCCTGTTTGATTCATAGTTGCAAGGATATAACTATGGTCATTCATGATAAATTTGTCTTTGTTTGAATACTTGTCCGAAAACTCAATATCAATTGATGTATGATCTTCATCTCTTTCTCTTAACAAAATGGCTCCAAACTCATTCCAGCACAAGAACTTTCTGTTCATAACAAATTCATATGTGCTTCCAGGCATAAATGATTTCACATTTGGTTCAATCTCCTCAATTTTATCTGATTCATAATCTGTTTTTGTTGATTCTTCTGTACTTGTTTCTTCGGTTTCTGTTTCTTGATCAGTTTCAATAATGAATGATCTATCCCTTTTTTTCTGTAGCTCTTCTTCCTTCTTCCTCATTTTGACTTTTTCTCTTATGGATTTTTCATCATCAGCATCCTCTGGTCCCGAATCACTACTCATTGAGTTTTCACCACCATAAACTTCTTGAAAATCTTTCCTAATTTCTTCTTTCGATTTAGGTGTCTGCTTACTCATTGTATTGGCATCAGAAAGATCGTCTGATAATGATATACTATCACTTTGATTATTATCTTCTTCTGCCATTGTTTGAATAAATCTTGATTTATTCTTTGGTTTCTCTTCATTGCTCTCTTCTTCGTCTTCTTCTTCATCAAGGTTACTAAAATGAACTATCTCTTCTTCAGACGATGATAACTTTTTAAGTTTTTTAGAATTCTTTTCCTGACCCAAAATAACTCTAACTTTTTCATCTGTTTCACTATCACTGGATTCGAACTCTTCTTCTTTCGAATCATCCCTATTCTCCATATTCATTGGTATTATCGATACATTTCCATCACTATCACCAATGCAAAGCCTATTGTTGCATACCGAAAATACTGTCAAATCAGATGCAATTGTGTCTTGAATAATATTTAGAGGGCTATGTTGGAATGATGAATCAAGTTTGGAAATAACAAGCTTTTTTGAAGAGTCCAGTGAAGCACATATGCCATTTTGGGAAACAGCTAATCCAATAATACTTTTAGAATGCTCAATAAAAGACACAGACATAGTTTTTCCATCTTTGGGCATAATTGCAATTATTGATCCAACTTCTTGAGGACGAGCATGAACAAGATATGATTCATTTGTCCATGATATTGAACATTTGTTGAGTTCAAGAGACTCTTCATATACTATTGATAAATCATCCAAGCGAAAAATGAATAATTTTCCCTCTTGATTATATGTAGCCAAATACTTACTGCATGGGCTAAACTGCATCCACATGATCTGACTGAGGTTATCATATATTTCTCTAGTTGTTTTATTCTCTAATTCAATTATTGTAATAGCCGTGTCAGCTCCTGACAATGACACAAAAATACCATCCTTGCTCGCAGATAATATCGAAATTTCAGTACTTCCAGAAAAAAGTATATCAATATTGCTGAAAGTGGGCCAATTTGCCTTTTTCACGCAATTTGATCCGTCTGTGTAAACAATATATGACGTACTAACAACAATAGACAGCACAATTTCAGATGATAATGACCCTATTGGATGATCATTCGCTTCTTCCATTGTATTAATACGGGATTCAAACACCATTCCATCATCGCTCCCTAAGGATAAAACATATTCGCCATCTGGAGATACAATAACATTCTTAACAGGACCAAAATGGACTGGCCTAGAAACCCTCATTAGATTAATTCTAAACGTATATGTGAAATGACTGCCTCTGTAGGTGAGTTGCATGATGCTGTTGTCGCGTCCCTCAAAGAATCAGGGAAATATGGAGAAATGAGTGCAAAAATTAGGGCCGAGTTATATAGAATGTTGTCAGAAGAAACTCAAAACGATAACAAGCCAATAATTCAGGAGAATTTTATAATCAACGAGTTAATTAGAGAATACTTAGAATTCAACGGTTACACAAGTTCTTTATCAGTATTCATGCGGGAAACAGGGCAACCAGATGAGCGTATAAACAGAGATTTTCTTGCTCACTGCCTTAACACAGTGCCACACAAGCAAATTCCTATATTGTACTCACTTGCCAAGCAAAATACTGCCCAAAGGCTGGAAAAGAAGGAGACAGAAGATGATGGATTCTTCGAAATCAGGTCCTGTTAGCTGGTCAAATAACATCGTTAGATGAGTAAAAATAGCAATCAACCATTTTTCCCTATTAGGAGCCAGTCGCAATTTGCTACTTCAATGTGCTTTCCGCGCATTGATGTTAAGGCATCAATGGAAAACAAATATGGAAAACCATATTTGAGATTTAAATCACAAAGTACAGTTCTCAGTGCTTTAGAGGTTATGGTTGAAGAAAATATGAAAAATTCGAACAAAAATGACACGCAGAGGCTTGAATATTTATATTTTTTGATACAATCGCTTAAGATGGTTCCTTATGGGCATATTTTCGAGACAGCATCAAATACAATTAATGCTGTCAGATCATTATTATCTAGCTCTGAGCATAGTATTGTTTTAGAAAAGCCGGCTCTGATGTTATTGAGAGTTTCACTCTCAATTCTTCATGCATCGAACATTTTAGTTGCCCAAAAAGCAGATTCTGGTCCTCTTTTAGATTTTTCAATTCCATATGTTGGTGGAGAAGATACAGTTGTGTGTAGAATATGTGAAGAACCTGTGAAATGTGATTTAATTGAAGAGCATACTAAATCATGTCTTCAGGCTTATCGAAGCGATCACACAATGAAAGTGGTTGATGGAAAGATCACTGAAGCAATTCAAAAACTAAAGGGAACAAAGTTGATTCCAAAATGGCCCGGAAACAAGCAAGAAGTGATTCTGAGTGTGTTTCCATATCTTCATGCCTCAATTATTCTTGAGCGATCTCTTTCTGTATGCCCCCTTGATTCAGATGCTTCTGATGAACTTCGTCACTTGACCATGTCTTTATCTAAAATATTTGAAGATAAGGTTATGATGCTGGAATTTAATGACATGATTGCTCTCTTGCGAGAAAAAACAAAGATAGCCTCAGCCATGGCTAATGCTACATCTGTTCTTAGGCAAACTCGAGTTAGTGGTTCCCCTCAACCTCCCTCAATGAATAACCTCACAATAGCAGATTTTGATTTCATTAAGAGAGTATCATCTGGTGCTTTTGCTCGAGTGTTTATTGCTAGGAAAAAAGCTACTGGAGACGTTTATGCAATTAAAGCTTTGCCAAAATCCAGTTTGAAGCAGAAAAACCAGTCGAAAAGGATTATGGCAGAAAGGGATATTCTCTTACAGTTTAATAATCCCTATATTGTTACTTTATATTACTCTGTTATAGGAACTAGAAATCTGTATCTTGTCAATGAGTATGTTCCTGGAGGGGATTTGTATTCGCTATTACAGCGATTTTCTTCATTTGATGAAGAATCATCGAAAATTTATGTTTATGAAATTTTACTTGCACTTAAGTATCTTCGAGAAAATGGAATTATTCATCGTGATATTAAGCCTGACAATATTTTAATACAAGAAGATGGTACTCTCAAATTAACTGATTTTGGACTTAGTTATTTGGGATTTGTTGATAGACAAGCTGGTAGTCAGATAGTTGAAAAAACGAATGATGAGACATTGTCTGCCGCATCTTCGTTTGTCGGTACTCCTGATTACATGGCTCCTGAGATTATACTGAATCAACCTCACAGTTTTACTGTTGATTATTGGTCTCTTGGAATTATGCTATATGAATTCTTATATGGTGTAACTCCTTTTAATGTTGATAACGGCATGGATATTCAAACAAACATTCTAAAGGGTAATGTGGTATTTTATGAAGATACAGAGATATCTACGGAATGCAAATCAATAATATTGGCACTTCTTCAGCCTGACCAGCATAGAAGGCTCGGGTCAAAAGATATCATGGAGATATTCAATCATTCTTGGTTCAATGGGTTTGATATCGACACAGCACAACAACCATATATACCACAGATTAAATCTGTTACTGATACGCAGAACTTTGAAGAGAGATACAGGTTTAATAACCAAAATGATAATGATATCCTTCTTGATATTGAGGAAGCATCACAGCCAAGTGATTTTGTTTTAGATACTGAAGAGGATAATGATGACATGAATAATTTTACCCAGGTTGCGATTGACAAACTTTCTGAAACCAATTTCAAAGCAAAAGAAACCGTTATTCATCAAAGATCAAAGAGTTTTGCCTCTGTCCAAAAAATTTCAATGGAAGAAAACGATTGTTCTGATTCCCATTTAATTGATACTCCCGGTGATCAACCTTTCAATGAAACTCCTAAGAAAAGGAAGTATAGTTTTACACAAACCCACAAAAATTCTTTGCTGTAAGAAATATTAAGAAAAATGTAAAGTAAATCTATAGTATTGTCTTTATACCAATCAATTTGAGTGATTATCTCAAAGAAAAATATAGCGTGCTCTTTTGAAAAATTGTGTTGATTTTTCTCTTCATTTTTCATGAGAGTTGGAACTGTTCTCCTCCTATCTTATTATGTATTGTTTGGCCTATCTAATGCATTTATTGCATCATTGTTAATGGGCATTGTTACAATTTCTGACTTTGGAATTAAAAAGTCATTCATGAATGGTGTACTTTGGTTATTGCCATCAATTGGTCATATAGTTAGCCCATTCTTATATGCTTATAGAAACAGGAAATGGTGGATTTTGGAACTATTTTCAATGATATGTTCTCAGATACTTATCGTTATATACTGGGATAAACTAATGAGAATGAGCGCATTAAGTATCATTTCTTTAGTTATCATACTATTTGCAATTGTGAAAGACTATTTCATAAGTCAAATTGAAAAAGAAATCGCTATTTTGATATCATGTGCTGGAACCACAGGTACTGCACTTAATGAATCAACAATTGAACAATTGCCTTCTCCTGTTCAAAGATGGATCAGAAGGTGTGGAATAATTGGCAAGAAATCTATCCAATGTGTTCATTTGAAACAAGATTTCACCGCTAAATTAGAAAGGAATCAAATATCATGGAAGGTTGGTGAATCGGATCAGTATATAACCCAAGAACCCCCTTCATTTATAACATCATCAGATATTCAATATAATCCATTTGTATTTCTAATCGGAAAAGAGAAATTCTCTCAAGGGAAAGGAGTTCTAATGCAAAAAATCCTGGCAATGTTCAAATACATGGATTTGAATAACAACAAATATTTTGATGAGTCTTTGGCTCAAAAATACCTTGCAGATATTATTTGGTGTCCATCTGCCGCACTCAGCAAATATATAAAGTGGATTCCTATTGATGATTACTCTGCTGAAGCTGTGTTTCTATTTGATCAAGTGTCAGGATCAGGTATTTTTGAATTTGATTCAGATGGAAATCCGAAAAGGTTCAAATGCAATAGATATTTCAGAGATGGAATCTCAATGACTAAGAAGCAATGGATGCTAGATATTCAAGAATATGCTGCCTTTGATGGATTGTTGGTTCCTTTAGCATTCAACTACACATGGAGACTTGATGATGGTGACTGGTTACATCAGAGAATGAGGATCAATGATGCATCATTTTCATATGAAGCTTAAACAAAACAATTACTATATATTATAAAAAATACTGCGCTTGGGTCTGAGACATTTGGCAACTGTCAAAGGAGTCATCCGAAGAATTTTCGGATTGGAATGTGCAATCTTCACGGCTTTCTTTATTGTCCTATTATTGTTTCTTAAAACCTTTTTGGCCATATCAAATGAAGCAAGTTCTGCTGAGGACCCACTCATTGATCCCCTAATTGATATTGTACTGTCATGATAGAAAAATGAATCAATCTTTTTCAGCGAAACAATTGGCAACGATTCACTCACCTCGATCGATGTTGGAGCATCTTCAAGCCATGGATGTTCAAGAGCCTGATTAAGGGTCATTCTTTTGTTCAAATCAACAGTTAATAATCCCCTGATAAAGCTTTGCAGTTTTGGAGATAGATCAGTGGGAATTTTATATTCTCCTCTCCTAATTTGCTCAAATAACTCAATATTGTTGCGTTTGGTCCAAGGAAGCTTTCCTGTAGAGAGAGCATAAACAATTACTCCACAACTCCAAACATCATTTGAAAACCCATTGTAAGGCAAACCCGAAATACACTCAGGTGAAGCGTAGCAAGGCGAGCCGCAGGGAGTATTTACCATTCCCATTTCCCGAACAAATTTGGATAATCCAAAATCAGAAATCTTTGGGTTGCAGTATTGGTCCAATAGTATATTCTCTGGCTTTAAATCTCGGTGAGAAACACCTAATTTGTGCAAATGCTGAAGCGCTATCAGAATTTGTCGAATTTTCCTCTTGCAATCATTCTCATCTAGTTTCCCTCTATCAACTACATACTGAAACAAATCACCATTAGGGCAAAACTCCATGAAAATATAATAATTGTATTCATCTTTCATTAAATCTATCAATCTCACAATCCCTGGATGATTCATTTGTTGATTAATCCTCACTTCTTCTTCAAACCTGTCCTTCAAGTTTTTACTCTCTATTGTGTGTCTGCTGATTTGTTTGCATGCAAAGTGCTTGTTCTTCTCTTCATTATAAGCTAGACGAACTATTGAGAATGATCCTTCGCCAATTACACCACGGATTTCATATGGCCCAATGTGTTTGATTTCATGAATGTGATTGGAATTGGACATTAATAGACTGAGCCAACCAAGATCTCACAAATATACATTTTTATGACATTGAGAACTGCATAAAAAAATTGGAGCAATTTTTCCTTTCAATATTTTATTTCCCGACCTCACTTCACTTTGGGCATTTTTCAAATAAACTGACCCCCTATCAGTTCATTTCATTACAATTCTTTGTCATGTTGTTCCTCCCCATGAAGAACCAACATAGTTGTAGTATATTGAGTAAGAATTTTGAGCAACATATATTACACCTCCATTTCCTGAGTATGATTTAGTTCTTTTGAAGAAACAATAATCTGAAAATTTTTATCAACATAAGACCTTCCTTGATCTATACGTAACACTACAAACCAACATTCTATTATCATTCAACCATAATAAATAATAGAATAAATCTTTTAATATATTCAGAAAACATATGGACTAGAGGCGGCACAATCTTGACAATTCATTTGATAATCTCTCTTATAATCATTACCATCATACATCTTTTTGTGCCAATTCTCTTCTCTCTTGGGTTTTTTCTCCTTTCTTAATGATGATGAAGATGATGAACAATTATTCGTATTATGAATCTTTTGATCACCGAGATTGTAAGATATAATGGCGACAATAATAATAAACAAAACACCTGTGGAATACATGAATACTGAATTTGATTTGTTTCCATTAAGATTATTGTTTGATTGAATATTTGATATTGATGGTGATATTTCATTGAAATCTAAAGGAAATGATCTTTGATTTGTTCTTTCCTGATTATGAGTATGAAATGGAGTATGTTCTGGGAAGAGAGATTGAGGAGGTGTTGGTTCTGGGAAGAGAGATTGAGGAGGTGTTGGTTCTGGGAAGAGAGACTGAAATTGAGTCTGTTTAGGAAACAGAGTCAGATGAGGGTCTGGTTCTCCAAATGATCTGTATGGAGTAAGATGTGGTGTATTGATCTCTGTCATTTCAAATGTTGGGGAATTAAGTGGTATTTGTTCAATTGTACTTAGAGGTGTATTAAATGGAATATCAGAATTACAATAAAGAGAATCGAAGAATTGTAACTGATATGTGATTCGGTAAGTAAACGAATTATTATTTGATGTTAATACATTGAATCCTGTAGAGAATGATGATGAATGGTCTATGAAAGAATGAGATACCATAATGTATCCTCCCCAGAAATCAAATAAAACGTTATGATTATTGTGTAAAATGCAATATATCATCATAATGCTTGCTCCTCCAACAAAAACAACTCCCCCAGATGGGCTGTTGTTATGTACAATGTTAGCATATGACATTGATATTGTTTCTGATCCAAAATAGAAAAATATGCAAATGCATTGAGATACCTTGTTGTTAGAGAAAGTGCAGTGAGAACTTGTGGATGAAGAAAAAGATGATAATATGATACCAGAAGTCTGAATAGCATTATTCATTGAACTGTTTGTGTTATCAATTCTCTGATTACCATAATTTAAGTGAATTGGATGATATCCAGATGTTGTAAAAGAGCAATTTGATACTGATAGATACTCCACTAGATTCATCTGAGAGGATCCAAGAAAAGAAAAATGACTCCCTGAAAAAGTTCCACCAGAGCAGCTATTAGCACATATCATTCTGAGACATGAATTAGAAGAGTTGAAATATATTGCTCCTCCTGAAAGAGAACAAACACATTTATAGAACAATGAATAATAGATGCTCATTGAATAGGAGCTGCCATCAATAAATATTACTCCACCACAACCATCAAATATTGAATATCTAGAGAAAATACAATTTGAAATACTGATGTTTCTATTAATATAGGACCTTCCTTGATCTAAATTTTCTTTTTCACACCCCAAACCATATTTGCAAACAATATCACAATCATTCAACCACAATGAAAATGGAGGCACAATGGGGTAATTTGTTGGCTCTTTCAAAAATTTGGTTTCTTGTTTTAATTGTGATATGTATTGTTTTCTCTTATATAGTTTTTCATTATGACCAAGTAGAAAGAAAAACTGTAAATGGATCATAATGCTAGAAATTGATATAGCAAAGTCAGTAATCGTCTTTGTATTAAATATTTTATTAGGTTTTTTTGTATTCTTTCTCTCTTTTTTCTTGATTAATAAGAAAAAAATCGATAAATAAGATAATTCCTTTGGAATTTGAAAAAATCTAGTGATATCATTTAACACAGAATTTTGCGTTTTCCATAAATACCCAAGAAACTTTTGGACATCAGTTATTGTGATATCCGAATAAAAGAGAGTCCAGATCAAATTTCTTAAATATATACACGGCAAGGAGATTACAAATATCATCAAAAACAAAACTATTAAATAATTTGAATACATTTTGGTTTTTTCGGACTCATAATTAATAGAGTAATTTGTCCTCAAAGATATGATACTATAAGTGATCCGAAATATTATCCATTTGGATAATCCTGATGTTATCATTTGATTGATAAAATGAATGTGGAAAAAATATCAATTTGAGAATATTAATAAATATTTTGAAAGTGATTTTGTTGGATGGTTCTGAAAATAATATTTGTTAGAATTTTAAAAATTCCATTAAGGGGTAGTAGAGTTCATGTTTATGTATATACCAAGCTTTCAATGTGATCGGTGGTAGGTCAAGGAGACGGTTGGCAGAGTTTTGTTCCTAATTCGATGGATCAGGCATAGATTGATATGAGAGAGTATTTTTAAGTCTCATGGAAATGGTTGTTAACTAAACAAGGTTGATTGCGAGCATGTTCTCAGCAAACACCGGCGAATCTCTTGTAATAAATAGCTATGATTTCCTTTTGGGAAACGAATTTCCTGGTTTATTACTGATTATATATCTATTTTTGGGAACATTAAATGGACATAATTGGTAAAAATGTACTAAAATCGCTGAAGATTCTATTTATTGATTCCACAAGATAATCATTATTAGTTCAAATAATCCAAGAAATAACCATAGTTTTTGATAAATGGAGTTTTTCTAGCAATTTTGCAAAATTATTTGAACACTGCTCGATAAATAAAAATACTATAGATCAATTATGTAATCATTTATCTGAATCATCTTGTTGTGGATTTAAAATCCGATTGAATATCTAGTTAATCAAAGAGCTAATGTAAATTCCATAATGATATATAGATTATCCAAAAATGTATTAAACACCCAGAAATTGGTTAACTCTCATATTTTCTTGATGGTGTAATTGATTAAGTGGATGCTTTCACTGAGAATCTAATTGAGAAGTTCATTTGATTTGATAATGAATATGTAATTGTTTCCGATTCTAGTTCTGATGAAGCAACATGAAATAATATGTGCATTTTTTAAGTGTAATGAAACTTAGCTAATTTGCGAAAACCAATGGTTTCCGTCAATTATGAGTGTGTTCTCAGATCCTCCATTCACATTAAAAAGCATGGTTTATATAATTTTGAATGTTTTTACTCTGCAAATCTTCTAAACTTATCTTCTAATTGATCGTGAAGCTTACTAAATCTGTCTATGCAAAACTCTTTTCCTTCTCTTGGATCAGCGAACTTCATTCTAACTAATTCCTGGATTTCTGGTGCCATGTGATGAGCAATAGCCTCATATGTGACTCTCTTTTCACCACCCTCTGTTAATTGTTGCTTTGCAAGATCATAAAAGTGAAGCATATTCTTAAGCATCCAGAATGTCTTCCACATTGGTGAAACACGATCATATGGTGTATAGCTATTCTGTTGGAGGAAGTCTTCACGAACCATACGAGCAACTTCAAGTGTAAGCTTATCTGGTTCAGCAAGAGAATCTTTACCGACAAGTTGAACAATTTCAGAAAGTTCTTGTTCGTCTTGAAGAAGCTGTCTTACTTGAATACGAAGTCCGGGGAAGTCTGGATCGAAGCTAACAAAGTATGGACGGAGAACATCATCATACTTGGAGAATGAAATTGTCCATGAAACTGATGGGAAGTGCTTTCTTTGAGCAAGCTTTTTATCAAGACCCCAGAAAACTTGAACAACTTGAAGTGTTGATGATGTAACTGGATCACCAGCAAGGTCACCACCTGGTGGAGAAACGGCACCAACTATACTAACGGAACCATTTCTGATTGGATTACCAATGCATGATACTCTACCAGCACGTTCGTAGAATGAAGCTAAACGAGCACCAAGGTAAGCTGGGAAACCAGAGTCTGCAGGCATTTCAGCAAGACGTCCAGAAATTTCACGAAGAGCTTCAGCCCATCTAGATGTGGAATCTGCAAGCATTGTGATGTTATAACCCATATCACGATAGTATTCGGCAAGAGTAATACCTGTATAAATCGAAGCTTCACGAGCTGCGACAGGCATGTTAGATGTGTTAGCAACAAGGCATGTTCTATTCATAATTGGGTGCTCAATATTGTCCATTTCTACGGTAAGTTCTGGGAATTCCATCAAAACTTCTGCCATTTCATTACCACGTTCTCCGCAACCAACATAGATAATAGCATCAGAGTTTGAATACTTTGAAAGGGCTTGAGAAATAACAGTCTTTCCACAACCGAAAGCTCCTGGAATAGCGCAAGTACCACCTTGAACAGCAGGGTAAAGTGCATCCAAAACACGTTGACCAGTAATCAATGGATAGTTAGCAACAGTCTTAGCAGCAAATGGTCTTGGTGTTCTAACAGGCCATTCTTGAAGCATTGGATATTCAAAACTCTTTCCATCGAATTCAATTTCAATAACCTTGTCCAAAACACTCTTTGAACCAGCTTCAGAAACCCACTTTACCTTACCACGAGCCTTTGGTGGAAGCATAACCTTATGCTCAATTAAAGATGTTTCCTTGACATAACCAATGATATCACCACCAGAAACATTATCGCCTTCCTTAATTCCAGATGGAATAAAAGCCCATTCTTTCTTAAGGTCAACTGCTTGGCAGTCAACACCACGGGGAATAAAAACACTCCTTGTTTGATCGCTAATGTCTTTCAAAGGGCGCTGAATACCATCATAAATGTTTGTCATCAAACCAGGTCCCAATAAAACAGATAAAGACTTTCCTGTACCAACAACAGGGTCACCAACTGTTAAACCAGATGTTTCTTCATAAACTTGAATTGTAGCAGTATCGTGTTCAAGCTGAATAATCTCTCCTATTAATCTCTCGGTTCCTACTCGAACAAGTTCATACATTGCTGCACCAGTCATCTTTTCGGCAATAACGACAGGTCCACTAACAGAGTAAACAGACCCGCGTAAAAACTCTTGCTTGTTGGCTTCTTTAGTGGTGAACATATTAAAAATGGTGGTTTCTTTCAATATTGAACCAGAACGATAATATTTTGAATTCAAAATAATCGATCTAGGTCCGACGTTCAAGAAAATAAAGTTTTTACATAGGTATAGAGGCAAATAGGGGGGAGGAGGGCGTATTCTTTGGTTTTGTAGCTATGAACTGCTCGAAGCTAGTTTCCTGTTCCTGAGGGGACATTTGCTGGAAGTTTTGGTATTGTTGTCTGGTCATTGAGGAGAGGAATTCCTGCCTAAATTCAAGCTTCACTGAAGAGTTGAGTCTTGATGAAAGTGATTCTTCCATTGAGAGTATTTCGGGTTCTTCGACTTCTTTTCCTTGGTTTATGTCGATTTGTCGTCGGATTACTGCTTGGTTTTGCTTCCATGCGTCCTCATGTGAGATTTGGCGCTCTTCAACAACAGTTTGTTGGCCAAGCAATGCGCGCTTTTTGTTAATCCACTCCTCACGCTTCCTCTTACGCTCATTTTCGTCCTCATCAGCTCCTGTTGGGTCATACAACCCAGGATTGAAAAATTGATCATTAGGATTAGCAAATTGTATCTTCAAACGCACATATCCTTTACTTGGTTTCTCCTCCTCACCGGCGCAAAGGCGATACCAGCGGTTTGTCCACTTGCCATTTCGAAAAACAGCGGAATCAATGGATACAAACCCAAGCAAATCATTCACTCCGAAGTCCTTATCATAAATTTCTACTCGTATTTCATCAGAGAAATCTGCCTCGTGTCTATACTGAAAAATAGAATTCCAACGAGGATTCAAACATTCAGGTATAGAATTTGTTGATCCGATTTTCTTACTTCCGAGATAAACTTTCGCAAAAGGATCGCAAAATCCAGTCAAATCAGCAGCAGGCAACGATCGGGCTTCAACAACTTCAATTACTAAATTCTTCTCATCCATTTTTACGATATCTGATGTAATTCTCTCAAATACTGTCTTATGTAAACTAATGTAAAGTTTCGAAAAGGATCCTTGAGAGTCTCTAAGAAGAATGGTCATGAAGCGGTGCGATTCGGTAACTTGAGTTAATTATGGGAATATTCAATTATTTTTTGGATTCAAAAAAGAGAAAAAGCAGCACTCCACGTTCCCAGGAAGTCGCCCAGCCTAGTACTGATGAAGCCCGCGACTGCTTAATTTCCAGGTTCGAAATGGATCTGGATGTTACCAGCCGGGTATGACCGCTTGGAAGAATATTTACTTTCAACAATTGATTAGGATTTTCAAAACCATTTGAAAATCCGGATCAATATTTTTTGGTATGATCAGTTAAACTATGAGTTATGGTTGAAAAAAAGAGATTGATAGCCTTTATTATCATGACTGTTATTCATCGATCAATCAGCGAAAAACATAAAACCCCTTCTTGGACAATAGCCAACTGTAAATGAAAAAAAGATATCTGGGCCAAAAATCCCATAACAATTAATTGATCTTATTTGGTTTTCAATACTTTTGGGAAGAACCCCAGCATCAATAACTAATGTGTGCTTTGCTATTTTAATTGGAATTTCATAGATATTAGTTTCGAAACTTCCAAAAATGGGGTTAAAATCTTGAAGAGTCTTTTTTGGTGTTAGTTTTGAAACATAATTCTCATTAATGTATGATATTTTCGCCCCTGTGTCAAATATGACATTAATTGTTTGGCTATTCACTTCAACACGAAAGCATGGAACACCTCCAATTATGTGAATATCTACTCTTTCTTCGTTTGTTATAGAAAATTCTGTGTAAAAAACTACTTTGCCTTCTTTCTCTCGAAAAACAATATCAAACTGATTCAAAATATCACAACCGATTAATGCTTCCAATTCCAAACCAATAAAATCATTGATTTCTTGAAGGTTTGATCCAAAAAATGGCTTTGAAGCTGGAAAAACTTTTCCAAAAAGTTTAACACATTCGTTCTCACAGAAGGTCATAGGTGAACCTGTATCCAACAAGTATCCTTTATAATCATCAATTATTATTACGTGATTCTCAAGCCTTATCATATCATATTCAAACATTTGATTTGTGTCAAAAAAGTGTAAATTTTAAAACTTTTTGAAAAATGAACATTAATATTGGAATGAGTAACTGGTGGATAATACAGGATTGAGCGATTTTTTTAATAATACAAGTTTGAAATACGGATAATAAATAAGAGGGGGAAATAAATAATTCATACTTAAAAAAATCATGTTTGTGAGTGTTTAGTAGATTTGATTTATTGGGCTCCTTTACGAATGAGGAATTCTGCAACTTCCATTTTTCTTCTTTCATTTGCTAGGCTCAGTGGTGTATACCCTTTGTTATTCTTTGCATTTAAATCGGCTTTTTGATTAACAAGGTATTCAACAACACTTAAATGGCCATTTTGAGCAGCAAAATGAAGAGGAGTCATATTAAATACAAATTCTAAAAACTTGAATTTTGTGCATTAATATCAGCCTCTTGATTAATTAGATATTCTACGATGCCAATATGCCCTCTTTGAGAAGCTAATTGAAGAGGAGTAGAATCAGATATTTAATCTCAATATTATTTGTTCTTGCATTTATATCAGCTTTTTGATTACCCAGGTATTCAACAACAACAAGATTACTATAAGCTGCAGCATAATGAAGAGGGGTCCAGTCATTTACAAAATCAAAACATTATTAGTTTTTGCATTTATATCAGCTTTATGATGAACCAGAAATACAACAATTTCAGAATGGGCATTATGAATTGCAGAATGAAGGGGAGTCCAATCATTGCAAAAATATCAAATAGATAACCCTTTGCATTTATATCAGCTTTTTGATTGACTAAATATTCAACAACACTAAGATGCCCATTTTGAGCAGCAAAATGAAGAGGAGTCCCGGATGTAAATCCATTCGATTTATGATTAATACTGGCTTTCTGGTGAACTAAATGCTGGACCACGCAAAGATGGCCATTTGAAGCAGCATAATGAAGAGGAGTCTTACTAGATATAAAAATTTAATGTCTTTGTCTTTGGGATCAATTTCGGCTTTTTGGCTAATGAGATATTCAACAACACTAAGATGGCCATTTGAAGCAGCATAATGAAGAGGAGTCCAATTAAATTTAAAACCTCATCGCTGGTAGTGCATGAATTAATATCGGCTTTTTGATTCACTAAATATTCAACAAGTTTTATATGACCATTAATTGAAGCAAAATGAAGAGGAGTTCCAGTGGGGCTTCCATTTGATTGAGCATTTATTTCAACTTTTTGATTAACTAGAAACCCAACAACACATAGATTGCCATTTAAAGCGGCGCAATGAAGAGGAGTATTATCATATTCACCTTTTGCTTTGATATCAGCACCGTTTTCTAACATAAAAGCTAATAATGAAAGATGGGAAAACTCAGATGCTTTGCAAACACACTCATTTGTTACTAATTGTTCTTCATGACACAAATGGAACAGATCTAAACAACCACTGCATACAACCATTGATAAAACTTCCTTATTAATCATGAATCCTTTCATTAATAAATGTTTAAAACATTTTATTGAACCATAAAAGCCGGAAAAGGATAATAGATCCAGATACTGAGGCTTTAAACTCCACTCGAAAGGACTCCAAAGAGCTTCTGGTTTTAAAACTTCGAAACTTGCCAAATCATCATTCACATCATACTTAATACAATACTCAATACTTGAAGGTAAAAAGCCATATTCGATAAAATGATCAATATTGTTAGTATTACATAAATACTGTTTCTCAAACTCATTGGAAATGTACTCACTTTGGTTAAACTGTTCAAAAAAGTTTATTTTTTTCTGGGTGCTAAATATGTTGCGCTTTTTTTGGATAAAGCTATCGAAATCTTCAATTTCTTGTTGAAAATAATAACAAATCAAGAATGCATCTTCATTTTTCAAGAATGGTTCTATTTCATTGAAAACAAAAATCCCTCTTTTGAATAATTTATATACCAAAACAGGGCATTTATTAGATTTCTCCAAGATCTTTCGACGAAAATCGGCTATTTGGCAATATTTAACAGATAAACTCACTGCTTTTTCAAGTTTATGAGGACGAATCTTTGGCAGCATAACAATTCGATCAGCACAAAACTCCATATCATTAGCAAATGCTTCATTATCATCGACATAAAGAAAGCTCTCAAATGCAAAACTCTCTTCCATCTAACCAGTGCCAGTTTATATGACCACCTGATTTACAGTTTGGTCGATCTTTTTTAAACACCAACTCAAAAAACGTCCAATTTGTACAGGCATTTTTTTATGTTTCACAATTCAATTTATGTGTTTTTTTGTGATAACTGAAATGAGATAAAACAGAAATGGAGAACAGTGATCTTTCGGATCAATAAATCTATCAATTCACACCATGTTACAATCAGCTGAACAAAATAACCAGAAGGAGCAGAGCAACTTATTTGACATATCATTATGAGACTTGGATGTTACAAAGCCATTTCCATTATATTGAGAAAATCTTGAGAAGAAATAGAGAAAATTTTTTATGTTTTTATCTACATAAGACCTTCCTTGATCTATTCTTTCACTTTCACATTCCACCCCAGTATCCCAAATAATCTCATTATCATTCAACCACAATTCAAAAACTTTCAAAGAATGACCATTTCTCATGATATCATTAGATTTATCACTGGATATACCAAAGCAAATATGACACTGATCTCTTTCTTATTAGCCATTTGATTAGTACACATACATTCAGCAAAAGATCTATGAATAGTCTCTTTTGGTGTTTCTCTGATTGTTTGATCAATAGTATTAATTGGAGATTCATTTAGAGTTTTGATTAGAGTCTCTCTATTTGTTTTCTCATATGTCATTCTCAATGTTTCTTCATTTGTTCTTCTGATTGTTTCTTGAATTGATCTTATTGGAGTATACATTGGTGTTTCTCTGATTGTTTTCTCGTATGTCATTCTCAATGTTTCTTGAATTGATCTTATTGGAGATTCTTCAGGAGTGCTATATGGTGTTTCATTTGGTGTATTCAATAGAGATCTTTCAAGAGTATTCATTGGGGTTTGATCTGGCGTTCTTTCTGGAGAATCAGTACCACAATGAAGAGAATTGAAGAATTGAAATTGATAAGTCATTCTATTAGTAAATGTATTATTATTTGATGTTGATACTGCATTTTCATTTGAAAATGATGCAGAGTGGTATATAAACGAATGAGACACTTCAAGAGAACCTCCTCGAACACCGAATAGAGTGTTTTGATTATTCTGGAATATGCAATACATCATCATTCTTGATCCTCCTCCTTCGACAAATACAACTCCATTATATGGACTGTTGTTATGAACAATGTTAGCATATGACATTAGTATTGTTCCTGATTCTGAATAGAAGTATATGCAAACTATATTAAGTACCTTGTTATTTGAAAAGGTGCAGTGTGAACTGGTTAATGAGGATGGAGTAAACATTATTATTCCAGAAACCTGAAAAGCATTGTTCATTGAACTGTTAGTATGGTCAACTCTCTGAATACCTGATTCAATCCAAATTGAATATAATCCATCCGTAGTATGAGAGCAATTTGATACTGATAGATACTCCACTTGATTCATCTGAGAAGCACCAAAATAAGCAAAATGATAGTAATAATTAGCTCCACAAGAGCAACTATTAGCACATAGCATTCTGAGAGATGAATTAGTAGAGATGAAATATATTGCTCCTCCATTATCTGCTACACAGTTATGGAACATTGAGAGATTGATGTTCATAGAGTAAGAACCACCATTAACATATATTACACCACCATCTCCCGAGTATGATAAATATCTTGAGAAGAAACAATTAGAAATATCGATATTCTTATTATAATAAGACCTTCCTTGACCTATACTTTCGTTTTCACAACCCACCCCGGCATCCCAAATAATTTCATTATCATTCAACCACAAAGAAAATAGGGGCACAATAGATGTATTATTAATAATTTTCAAAAACTTATCTATTGTGCTTATCAAATCTATGTGCATTTTTGGCCCTTTGATATTTTTAAAATCCCAAATATTAATTATAAAGAAGGATCCAATTATTATGATAGACATCATAATAATTTTAAAGGTAAAACAAATTTTTTTTGAGATTTTGTTTTGTTTTTCAGTATTTATTTGTTGATTTTTGGAGAATAAAAGGGGAATATTGAGCAAGTATAATAATGTTTTTGGAATCTGGAAAAAATGATTTGTTTTGATTCCATTTGATACAAATCTTATGTATTTGCCAAAACATTTCATAATATCAATATAATTTAAAAAACCTATATTAAAAATGAATATTGCTACAACATGATATTTGGAAGATACATTTTGGAATGAATCTTTAACTTTGGTAATCATGAACACTAAAACTTGACTAATAATTGAAGATATTTGTAGTTTCTTTTCATACATTTCCCATAAATATATGTTAAACATCATGCACAACAAGTTTTTTTCAAGAATTTGTTTCATTGCTAGATGTGAAAGGAACATTGTGAAACTTTCTTTGAAAAACAACTCCACTTTTTGACTTATTTTAGTGTTTCAAATATATCTAAAACATCATAACTGTAAGGATATAATTACAAAACGAAGTATTTTTGTATTACTGTGCATAAGAAGTGACGATATGTATCAAGTTTTCACTGGTTTTAACATTAGGTCAAGGAGACAGCAAACAGTGTATTGTTTTTAATCCAATGGACCAGGCATAGCAGTGTATGAGTGGGTTTTTTTATATGTCCAATGGCAATTGTATTTACTCAACAAAGCTGATTGTGAGGGTGTTCCTAGTTAACACCAGCGAATCTCTTGGAATTTGAAGTGTGATACTCTCTTGGGAATATTTTTTACTGGGTTTAAGTTGAGTTTTGTTAAAATATTTGGGTACAATTAATGGACATAATTGGTTAAGATATACCCAAATAGCTCAAGGATTAGTTTATAGATCACCCAAGCTAATCATTATTAGATTAATTCTTCCAAGAGAAGGAAATGGTTTTGGAATAATTGTGTTTTTCGAGCAATTTTGAGATGAAATTCATAATTCTAGATCATATTATGATTGAGTTTTTAGTATAGTATAATGCAATCATTCTTTTTGTTTCCTACATAACTGTCTCACAGCAAGGGAAGAATTATTTGGGATTTTATGTTATTTTTCTTGTTCATTTATCACTTGTTTGGATTAGATTATGAAACGAAGAACCTTTACGGCTGCATTTGGGTTAGGATATTTTATCATGATTCAACAGGAGGTGTTTTTTTCTCTAATTTTAGTGAGACTATGTTTAGTCTTGAAGAAAAACGCTTTAGCTTATTTAAACTTGTTAACAACAGATTTAAAGTGGATGGGATGTATGAATTTTTGCTTGAATATCCGGGGATCTCAGGATACAATAGATGGAAGCAATCTTTGTTGCCATGGGAAGATATTGAAGTATTAAATCAGCAAGCAATAGGATACAAACCCATATCCATAAGTTGGAGTGATTATTGGGGAGGTTTGGTTAAATCAAACAATGGATTTGATGGAGTAGTTTTGCTTGATGGATCAGCTGGTCTAAATCACTGGTGGTATTCACTAGGAGTAATAAATACCGGTCCGTTTTATCCATTCTATCCAGGGCCCTGTTCATTGGTATATCGATCAACACTGTGGATAAGAGTGTCTTCGCCTAGTGTTCTTGTAATAGGTTCATCACTTCAAAAAAAACTGTTAGTTCTGACAATACCATATATTTTAACAATTATTTAGTATTTTAATTTGGTACAATCCTACCAACAAACAAAAAGGGTACCCTGAGGTTATGCTCAGGAATTAAAAACTCCCAATTAGACTCAATAGTTTTGACCGAAACAGGTGTGAATGTGAATGTAACCCATGCTTTCTTGCCACTAGATATCAGTCCTTTAGGATTACCACATTCGAAAGGTGTGGGACCCTCGCCAATATATTGCCACACTGCTTCATAGGGGGAAGATGTAGGATTAATAAGTTCTATTTTCTTTGTGATTGATACCTCAACACCTTTGGAATTCAGCTCAATAACTTTGATATCGGTTGGTAGTTTCACGGTATAATCTGGATGTCTACGAGTCAAGTAATCAGAAGTATCAACATTGAAATGACAGAATGGTCTTCTGGAAAATGCGCTCACGTTAATGAATGGGGGATCAATTCCAGATAAGAATGGAATTTCACAAAACAGTTTGGCCGAGTAATCATCGACTTCTTGAGGAGAAAACATAACACGAAAAACTTGGGTCTGTCCTGGCTCTATAAATCCATTTCTTGGGGATACAGAAAATGGAGATTCGGATATATGATTATTTCCTGATCTCAGGGCTTCAAAATTCATTACATGCCATGTGAATTCGAATCTGATTTGGCATGTGTTAATAATTCTGCATTCAGTAAACCTAGTTTGGTACATCATTGTTGGAGAGAAGGTGATTTCGCTTGTATCTAATTGATACCTAATATTGTCTGCGACAATAAAAACTCTTAGTGGGATTTCTTTTGGTTTTCCTTGTGCTAAAATAGAGGGAGGTTCTGGTTTTGTTTCAATTGTTCTGATTGTTTCTTCGTGATAATGCTCTTCCTCTGGAGGAATCACGATCTTAACTTTTTTAGGTGTTTGTTTCTCTTTCAAATTAGATTTTGGTTTAGGTTCTTCAATATGGTCGAATGAATGTTCTTTTTGGAGAACCTTTTTAGTGATAAATTTGACAATTTTCATTGAATCATCCCAATCAGGGGAGGAAGGATCACTAAGTTCCATTTTAGTTATCTGGCAAGATGCTTTAACAGATCCAGGCTTGACAGGATGGTCTGAGAAAAATGTTGCTACGATGGATTTTGACTGATTCATCCTGAGATGACCTATCTTCGGAGAAAAAGATATGTCAGATGCAGGTGTCCATACAAACCTGACATCATTTTGTCCTATATTTCTCATAATAAACACATTCTGTTGCTGCCTCCCTACAATGCAATCCTTAAATATCAAATCACCTTCGTCGTTTGATAGTCCTTCAAAAATTAAATCTTCACTATTGCCCTCTCCAATGAAAACTAAACTAAGACCAGATTTTGGATTATCTGCGACAGAAAAATTAACTTCAAATTGTCCCTTTCTCGGTTTGGAAGGCTTAAATAATACAATAATACTTTCACTACTTTGTGGTGGAATCGTAAATGAAGTAAACTGTTCAGAATCCATTATTTCAAAATCTGGGCATGGTTTCGTTGTTGTGAAAACCTTTGCTGGTATAAATGATTCATTAACCAATTTGATAGCCTTTTCTTTTGAAAATCCTAAAAGAACTTTCCCGAAATTCGAGCTAAACTGTCCATTTTTCAAATGTTCCATGCCTCCATCAATGGTAATTGTAGGCAGAGAACCAATTCCTTCAATACCAAATTTAAGTAACCTGTTGTCTCCAGATCCTCCTCTCACAGTAGCCTCAAATTGGCCAATAAATGATTCACATATAACTGGAACAAAACTAATTACAACTTTTTTCGATTCAAGAGGTTCTAGATTAACTATTTTCTCATTAATCTCAAAAGGATATGTGGTACCAGGTTTTGCTTTTGGTGGTTTGATAGATAAATCAACAGTAGTTGCCACTGGATACAAATTAATTATACTGACATCAACAGATGCTCTTCTTTGGAGAATAATGGGCTCAAAATGAAGAACCTGTTCATCTTCGAGGAATGCAGTTTTGTTCACTCTCTGAATGTCATACCGTAAACATAAATGTGTTCCTGGAAATATTTTTTCAAATTTTTGGATCTCAATACCTGGAATAATCGACTGAGCACTAGTTGTGAATATAAAACTATCTTCTTTGGCAGCAGGATCATGATCAGTAATCTTAAACCCGAAAGCTGTTTGGAAATCGCCAGGAGTAGGGCTAGAAAACTCAATGTCAATATTTGTTGACCCTTGTGGAGGAATTGATCCATTAGAAGGTCCAATTGAGTAAGGTCCAATTTGAAGATGAGGTCCTGCCTTCTTTGCTTTGGGTTTTGGAGGAACGTTCTTTTTGTTCTTGTTCCCCGAATTGAGAGCATTGTCTTCTGCAATTGAATAAACTTCAAACTCGAACGGAAATCTACCTTCATTTTTGAGAGTAATTGATTTAGCCATAGATATACCAACAGGTAATATGCCAAATAAAACCTTTTTGTTTGGAATAATAGAAAACTGACTATACATTGTATCTACAGAAAAAGGAAGAGGAATTTGGGCTGTAGTTGTTTGGGTATTTGGATCAATTACCATCAATTTGATTCCTTTAGAATTGGCGAATGATAATACTCGGGGAGTTTTGAAAGTAAAAGATAAATTAATTATCTTGTCTGATTGAGGTAAAAGTCCCTCTTGAGGCTGAATTTGGAACAAACTCGCTATAGATGGGTTGTCAAAAATAATACGATATTGGACAGGGTATTTCCCCTTGTTTTTCAGGGTACAAATAAGTTGTTTTGGCTGACCAACCTTCAATGATCCAAATACTAAATGGTCTATGCCTTTTGGATATTGAAAATCTACAATAACATCAAAAGACTCTGCATTAATTTGAATTGGAATGGTAGAAAATACCCTATTTTTATCTTTGTCTAGAACCTCAAGCTGTATAGATTTCTTTACAGTAAGTGGTTTTGCGCTTGAAAACCCAACTTTGAGAACAAATGAACCTTTTTGATTGATGATTCCTTCTGTTGCATTTAGGTTAAAACAGTTTCCAATAGTTTGGAGCCCCTTAAGCCTCCATGCCGATATTAACTTAGATGAGTTTTTGATATCGATTGATAGAGTCCTTGATTGATCAAGTAAAAGTTTATCAAATTCAAAACTCTGTGAAGATAAATCAATAGATGGTACACATCCTTCAGCGGTGAATGATATGAATATTGGATCTGGCTGATCCTTGATGAAAATTGTTAAAAGAGTTTTCAATAGCTCGGGCACTAATGGGTGTACTCCAACAATAAAATCACAAGAACTATTTGGTTGAATGATTTGTGTTTGAGGATCAATGGTCCACATTGCCTTTGGACCATTATCACTGAATATACAGGTAATTTCTGCAGGAAACTGTGAGATGTTCGTAAGTTTTAATGTATCATGCACTGAAGGGGTAACTCCCCGAGGAAGCCTCTCTTTGGACACTAACACTGATCCAAAAATATATTCATTGCTTTCTATTGAAAATCCACTCTCGGATTTCTGCTCTCCTTTTATAAACTTTTTGGTAAACATGTTTTTGGTCATTCTTTCCAAAGATGGATGAGAACACACACCATTCACTGGCAACTTAAACTGAAGAGACTTACAATTAGAGATCCCAAACAAAAAATCGAATTTATAAGAGCCAATAGCTGTTGGGGTAAACCTTATGGAAATCTTTTGTCTGGAAATAGGAGGAATTCTCCATCTATTAGTAAGTCGTGATGTATCAATTTGACCTAGAAGAGACTCTGCTGATTCGGGGCTCTTGCTGGAATCCTTATTGTTCTTTCTACTTTGTCTATTGCTTTTATTTGGTGTGACAGTCCCTTCAAGAGAAATCTCAGGGAAGGGATCATTATTAACAATTGAGAAAAAACTTGGAGCTTCTTCATATTTGGACTTTGGATAATCCAAATCAGAAGATATTTCGATTCGAGGGGCCGGAATTAGACTGGTAAAAGCAGACTCTTTGATTTGATTAATCTTGGGGATAAAAGCAGCAATTATTTCATTAATAATCCCAACTTCAAGATTTGATTCTATTAAAACAGCATTAATACTTGATGAATACTGCTGTTCTTTTGATAATGGATAATTCAAATTCTTAATGATGGTTTTGGGATCTAATGATTGAAAACGATCCCTCGTATCTTTTAATCTTGCATTAAGTGATCCTATTGTTAAATTATAAGTAATCAAATTTAACTCGGTTGGATCTGTGGGTAAAATACTTTTGCCTCGTTTCTTTCCTTTGTCGTCTTTTTTCTCTTCAATTTTTTCATCTTTCTTATGATGTTTCGACCTGTGAGATGGAGTACTAGATTCAGGTTCCTGGGTTTTAACTAATCTCTTTCGAAAATTCTTCCTCTTTAGGTCAATGTCATCTTTCTCTTCCTGAGTTAAATTCTCATATTCAGCTTCTGTCATATTAAACAAAGACTCTTTCTCTTTTTGAAGTTCCGTTTTTCTTTTCTTTCTTTCATCTGATTTTGCTTTGTCAATCCTTTGATTAATAATTGAGATATTTGCTTGAACTCCAACTAAGAAAACATAATGTCCATCAAGGCTGTCCAGTATATACTGTAATGCAAGCTCGGACGCAGTTGGAGCATTATGTGGCACTGGTTGAAATGGATTTTTTATAGCATCTTCAAGACATGATTTTTGCTTCAAACACTGTGTTAAAAAGTGTTCTGTCTCACTTGGTTCGCTAAAACAATCTAATCCATCAACAATAAATCCATCAGAACAATCTTGTTCGGAGATCCTTTCGAAAAATTTGGCTGTAAAGTCAGCTGCTGGTGGTGTGTCTTTTTGCTCAATTAGTGTTTTCCAAATTTCATTAAGCTTTAGAATTGGGGAATTCAAATGCCTGGAGATGCATTCACTCACAAATGATTTTCCTGACATATGAGAACCATGTACAATAACGCATATCGAAAACTTTGAAACAGTTTTTGACTGTGAAAATGTCACATTCTCAAGAATTGGTGTTGTTGAATGCTTCAAAACACTATCTGCAAACAAAGTATAATCGAAATGATATGAAAAAACTTCAACGGGGTATGGGGTGGGGTTGAAAATGGAGAACTCGCTAATTGATGGCTCACTAAATGGCAATACTGGTGCAACAGATATGTTCTGGGGTTCGAATTCTATTCTGAGCTGTTCTCCTACTCCATTAAAAGTAACATACTTCGGTTGTGTATTGTGCTTGATTACGAGGGGCATTTGCATTGTATATGTTTTACCAACCAGAGGCATAAAAGAAATCTCGACATTTTGAAATGAAGCAGGAGGTAAAACACCATTCGATGGGTTGGGTTTGAATACATAAGAATCAGGGGGGTCTTCATTTTCATTTTGTGAGGAATTGGCAGATAAGGCTTTCTTATTTGATAATGTCGATGATGTAGGAGGAATACCAAGCTGAGAAGCAATACCAAAAGCAAATTCACATGATACAGGTTGCATATTCTGAAGTTGAATAGTTAAGGTTTTGACTTGTCCTACAATTACTGACTCAAAATCGCAATGTGTTTTGGAAAGTTTCAATGAAGGGAGTAGAATATTAGCCTTTATTTCTATCGATATACCTAAATCTTCACTCAACTCGCATAAAACAGTGTATTTGACATCTCCGATAGAACCATTAGTCCTTTTGGATGTATCGAAAAATGCTTGCAAAGACAAATTTGACATAGCTGGTACATCTTCAAACTGTGATGGTTCAAAATAAAACCCAGTTCCTTTCAGAATATTCTGTTTCAGATAAAAATTCAATGGAAAAGGACTAAGTGATTCGATTTTGATATCAAATGTTTTTGTTTCCCCAATAATTATATCACCAGCATTTAAAAGATATTTTGCATAAATAATCCCTGTATATGAATCATCATTAATATTTTTCTTTTTTCTAGAGACACCAGTAGTCATTGACAATTGACGATCAGATATTCTGCTAGTGATATAATCTTTTTCAAGCTGTGATAATTCATTTGGATTATTGACAAGGTGATTACATTGAGATGGATCATCATTAGCTCTAGATAAACTAAAATGTAATTGTGGAAAGTATGATTGAGCTGATACAGGTATTTTAATCTCCTCAAAATGTCCAATCTGAACCGTGAACGATTCATTAAAATCTCTGGGAAAACCACATTGAATCTGAAGGTTTAAGATCACAATTCCTCCGACAGGTATAATCCCATCCATGGGAGATGTAGTAAATGTAGAAAACCTTGAATTCTTTGGAATTTTTGATGAAAATGATATGGCTACATCACTTAGATTGGTTAATACAATCTGTTTTGTGAGTGTTGAATCATAACGAACGATTCCAAAATCGATTGATGTTGGGTCGATTCTATACATAATTGCTGCAGCAGAACCATTCAAGGATAAAGAATAATCAGGGCCTCCTTTGATATGGCAAATAGCATGTGCCTGATAAGAAGATGATTTGCCATCTTGTCCACTAATAGCAAAAAAACTGAAATGAACACTATCTTTTTCAAATGGTTTCAGTGATCCCCTAATTGGAAAAACATCAAAAACTTTCTCTACCTCATATGAATCACTGGAAGGAATTAACTGCCATAGCCATTCAACATCGGTGTTGCTTGTTGATTGGATAGTTACTTCTTTTGTTTGTTCTGTGTTAATCAATAAATTCCCGAATTGAATGCTATTTTCTGGTAAAAAAGATAAATTGGGAAAGATATAACTAGTTTTGAGATTAATAAACTGAACATAAGGATGAGATTCGAAGGTAAAATGTATCTTTCTCAATATTTGTTCGCTTGCGAAATCTTTTTTCAGTCCAGCTATAAACAAAACATTCAAATCAATTGATTCTCCTGGCTTTAAAGAAAATAGAGATGGTGTAGCCTCAAATGGTGAGAAGGTTTCAACAACAACATTAAGGGTGATCTGAACAATATTCTTAACAGTCACAGTATGAGTTTGAGATGGTAATAAATCAGGTGTTGGATATGTGTTATCCATTAGTTCCTCTTTCTCTGTATCATGAACATGCCAAAACTCAACATTGGGCTGAGAAAACCATAATAATGGACGCATAATTATGCCTTTAACAACAGGTTGAAAAAGATCAGACCTATGACGTCCATTGGATGAATGACAGGTCATCTGAAAGGAAAACGATGTGGGAATAGGGCAATCAACACTTAAAGTGAAAACCGCCGTTCCATGAGGCTCAATGATTGATTGTTCAGGATTAATGGAAACACGAAAAACTTTGGATGCATTATCATCAATTTTCGGTTTTTGAATACTCCATCGGATATCTTGTGGCCTTCTACCATGATTAACAAGAGAAAACTGTTGTTTGGATGGAATTTCGTTTAAAATATAGCCAAAATCTATCGAGCTGAGATTGATGCTTGGAATGATAGGGGTTCCACTTCCTGTTGCAATAAGGTCAACATAAATCGGATTCAAGTGTTGAATTGTGATCATTAATTTCCCAGAAAAAGCTATAGAATCATCTAGATTGGCAATGACAGTTATTGAAGCTGATGCTCCTGGTTCTAAAGTACCATCTTTTTGATCAACACGGAATGATGTATTATCAGATTGGATGGTTATAGAAAAGCTTGTCAAAACAAATGATGTGTTAGATATTAATAGCTTTTGTTGAGAATCATTAAGTACAGGAATAGTCCCAAAATTGATAGAATTATGTGATAATTGGATGGTTGGACCTGTACATATAGCATTAGCAATCCATGGTATTGGTGGATTGTCACTTCCTATTGATCTGAGATATCCAGTAATACTAATTGGTCCCAAAATTAATGGAATAAGCTCTATTTCAACACTTGATTCTTGATGAGGCCCTATAACTCCTCTTGATTTTCTCACTGTAACTGTTGCTTGGTTTATCGATGATTTATCCGAAACGAAAAGTTCATACTTAGAAGGAAAATCGCTATTGTTGGAAATTGATAACTTCGATAAAGCTTTATGTGTTATGAACACTTTTCCAAAATCAATAGTACTTGATTCGACCTCTAATTGAGGACAAATACAATTTGCCGAAATCTGTATTATCTCCAATGCTTTCCCTACTTTGCCAACATCTAAAAATAAATTTACACTGTACCTCTGGATACTAATTGGAACAAACTCAATTGTTATAATTTGTCTTGCAAATTTTTGAATAGTACCTGATGAAGGCGAAATAGAAAACTCTCTTGGAGAAAAAGAATTATTCTGGTCAAGCCTTAAAACATAATCAAATGGTATACTAGATTTGTTTTCAATTTCAAACTTTCCGGAGTACAAAAATCCATGACTAACATCTCCAAAACTAATAACTTTGGATGATAAAAACACCTCGGGACCCAATACTTTACCATAAAAAGAAATTGATGGATGAAACTGAACAGAGCCTTTCACAAGAAACTGGAAAGACTCATTAAACTGGCCAACTGCTCCTGCAATAAACTTTGCGAGAATTCTTTGCTGGCTTCCAACATCAATATGACCTGATTCTGGGGAGAATGAAAACAGGTATCCCTCAAGCGACCTTTTCTTTAATGAATAATCAACTGCAACTTTGCCTGTGTTTTTGAGAAAAACTTCGTATTCACATACAGAATCCAAAGGAATTGGCCCAATATTCACTGTCTCAACAGTGAAAAACGCATCTGGTGGAAGCCCCGACCCTTTAAGTTTCACACATTCTCTATCTCCTTCAGTATATACATCTAAATACATATTTTCTGTGTAAACATCTGCAACATGAGGACAAAACTCAAAAGTAATGATTTGTGTGCGATTTGGCCATATCTCACCACAATTTGGAAAAACTTTGAAATATTCCGATAAATTCTCATTTTGTATTTGAATTTCATTGCGATTTTTTTGGTCAAGCATGTCAAGCGATGACTGCTTACCGTTTTCTTCCTCCAATGAAGCATATTTGCTCCATCTATAATTAACTGTTTGGCTTGACTCATTTCTCAACTCAATTGTATAATTAGATCTGGAAAATATATATGTTTTCGGGAAAATGACCTCATTAGGAATCACTTTGATTAAGCTAGATTTCATTTATTAATAACGTTTTCAAAACTTTCTCTGTGTGATCTCCTTCCTTTAGTAAATAGCTATTATTATTGCCTTAGATATGATTTAAAACCAGTTTAGCTCATTTTTGGACGGGTAACATTGATTTGATCCAAATAACGGAAATATTTATGGAGGTAGAAATCAAAGATGAAACTATAGATCAGATCCGAATCGATAACGAAAGGTATCTTCGGAAACATCCTGAACTCAACGAGATGATATCTAAATTTATGATTGCGCTGCTGAAGGATAAACCCACTGACGTGATGCAATATGCTATTGTGTACTTCACCTCAGCACATGTTGATCCAGAGTAAATTCCTCAAAATAAATGATGAAATATTAAAAATAAGCGTAAATAATTGACAATTTTTATAATACTGTTGGTGATAAAAATACAGAACGATTTTTCCTTCCCATTTCACGGTTAATTCTACTTTGTTCCCGATATTGTTCAAGGGGTATCTCGTTTTTAGGTCTCTTTGTTTCTGGAAACGTTGAAAAAGGTTTCGGATTCACAATTGGTTTGATTGGAAGGGACTTTTTGCATGATTTAGCAATATCTGGGTTGAAGCACTCCTTGTAGTTAGACATCACCTGAAATGCTGGACCTTCAATATTTCGAGTTCGAATGAGGCTTGTATCCTTTTGTGCTTTGGGTTTAAGAGTATATATGTGATCTTCTTTAATAGTATTAGCAACATTTCTATTTTCTTTTGAAGGATGAAGATTTGGATGTTCTTTCATTGGATCAATAGGAAAGGGATTCCTTTCGCACCAATCGATGAGAATTTTGAGGAAATCAACGCTCTCATCAGCAATACTACTAAGTTTTGATGCTATTGAAGGTTTAAACAGCATTTTGGCATATTCTCTTCCTATTGTGCTTTTTACAGATGGGGATTGAGTAGCCTTCTTTTCTGCATAGCAAAATAGTCCATCTCTTTCTAATGCTGAATCATAGTGATTCTTGTTCATATTTTTTGGCATATCTCTTTCAAAAAGTTTATCAAGGTTGATGGTCATATTCCCAATCCTAACTATTTTTTGTTGGTCAATAGTACTTTTTGAAATGGGAACTGAATATTTCATTAAAACTTGTTCCCCATTAAGAAGTGAATCAAGCTTCTTCCTCCTACTTGGTCTAGCCATTAATGTCCATAAATACATCGATCTTTCATATTCATCTTTAAATGAACTAAATATTAAAGCCTTGAGGGAATCACTAACTGGGTTTTCGACTTCCATTTCTTTAATCTTGGCAGGAGTAAACTTCATTAAATGTTAAATATAAACGTCTATTTACATACATCACCTCACTTTGTTTGAGAGAGAAGGCAAACCAGGAGCTCTGGCCGAGGTTGGAACCAAAACCTCTTTTAGATCAAACCATGGGTGGTTTAAGGCCTCCGAAGCAGAAATTCTTTTATTTTGATCCCATTGTAAACACTTTTCCAGAAGACTTAACAGTGCATTGTCTTTGATCCGTGTGGCAGTCCTGATATTGAATGACCCTGGTGCTAGTCTTTTCTGATTCTTTCTTGAGTATATAAACGAACCGTTACTATTGAAAAACACATCTCTTCTTGATGATTGTTTGAGTAAACTCTGAGGAACTGGGCCAAGTACCGACATCATCATTTCAATCATTTCGTGTTCATCATTTCCGGGGAATATTGGCCTTCCAATTATTAGCTCAATTATTACGCATGCAAAACTCCATATATCCATTCCCGTATCGTATGGTACTCCCAGAATAACTTCGGGTGCTCTATAGAACCTGCTTTGAATATACTCATATTTTTCTCTCCCTTTAAAACATCCACTGCCAAAATCTATAAGGCGACAGTTCATTGAAGATCCGGGCAAAAAGGCAATATTCTCTGGTTTGATATCACAATGAAGAACGCCATGACTATGGCAAAAATCTAATGCTGTTAACATTTGCTTCGCTACTGACTTAAGCTGTGCTCCTCTAAAGGGCTTGAATGCAATTGATCGGCTATACTCATAAAGGTTTTTACCCAGAACTTCGAAAGTAGCACAAACATGGTTGCGGAATATAAAGCAATCATAGCTTTGTACTATTGAATGCATTGATCCGGGATCCGAATTGTTTAGGTGCTGAAGCAGAGCAACTTCGACACAACCTTGTTCATACATCTGGGGCGTGTTGATAATAACCTTGATGGCCACATTTTTTTGAAGCTTATGGTCATAACAAAGAAGGACCTGGCCAAAAGACCCCTTCCCAAGGACTTGCTTGACTTCAAATCTGAAAGCAAGTTGATCCCCCTTGTTTATGATGAGGTGATGCTCAGCATTGTCATACCCAAAATTACTAGAAGGGCAGCTCCTTGGCCTAATTTTGGTATTTAAATGACCCACAAAATATATCTCTTCAAAATCATCAATCTCATGTAGCTCATATGATGTAAGGAAGTTAGAATACGCTTTTTTTGCTTCACTAGGAGTTATGGGCCCATTTGAAATTATAGGGGATGTAGCTTTCTGCCTTTTCGAACCCGTATCATGCCCACGCCGGAACCTTGGATTGGCATCCAATTTTGGTTCCGATGGTGCATGTATTAAATCATTGCTAGGAGGCATAACTTCGAATATCTTCATATTAACATCGCTAATTGCTTTCTGATATAAGCGCAAACGTGGAGAACGATCTTCATCTGGCTTCATAATGTGTTTATAAGTTTTTCAATTACCTTAACGTACTATTTCTGAAAGTGAGCACAGTTTTCTTAATGAAAAAATTTTCGTTTTAATTCAAAAATTTCCCGTTTATTTGATAGGTTAGTTTGGAAATTGATCTGTTTAGGGTTGATTGTGATAGATACAGGGCTATGATGGTAGAAGGGGAATCACCACTGGATGATATGGTTCATAGGTATGGTAATGTGTTTCCTGTTGCTTGTAGTAAACTGTTTTGTGACACACTTAAGTTTTCTCAGTTTGGGGGTATTGAGTGGGTGAGAATAGCTGAATATTTGATGAATTCCAAGGATATTAAGGGTTTATTTAAGAATTCAACGAAAATAATTGGGAAATTGGTTGATTTATGGCCGGATTCTGCAAATATTGTTTGCATGTATCTTATATATGCAGAAACCAGGTTTCCATGGGTTTTTTACGGGTTTTTGAAGCATGGTGGCATGAAAAAAGCTGTTGAAAACTGTGATTTTGGTACAATTTCAAAATTGCTTCATCCATTATCACTGAATTTCCCAATTCTATCGAGAGAACCAAACTTTGAATCCGATTTTATGAAAATTTCTGCTTTGTTGATTAAAAACGGTGATGAAGAAGCAATCAGACATGTAATATTATCATTTCACAGTATTATTGGGTTAAATGATGAAATTTGCTTGCAAATATATCAATTAGTTCTGAGCAATTTGAACACTATTCCATCTTCTTGTGTTGAGATTACTTTGGACTTGGTTTTTATGTCTGAAAGTATACAGGAATCAGATCTTTTTGTTATTCTTCAAAGTATTAGGAGAATCGGGGACAATAAAGGAATATTAATAGAATCATTGAAGTATATGAAAGTTCTTCATGAAATTGATAATGAGTTTGGCTACTCAGAAGCATTTGAAAAAATCATAAGCTCAATAAAGTACATTGATACTTTTGATTACAAGAGCAAAATGACCAGTGTCTCGAATCTTTCTGCATTTATATCGAGATTAGATTTAGCAACAGTATGCTCTCTTCCTTTGGAATCTGTCGTGGATGTGATAGGTAATGAATTAACTCAAGATGAAAATGAGGATATTGATCTGTATTTAGAGGCACTCATCCATATCTCCCATGCAATTCCAACATTTCAAATGAAAAACTTATCCTCTAACTACATGATTCAGATACAAGATCTTTCATCTAGTCAATCCAAACATATTTCCGAATTGGCTGGAATTCTCCTCCAGAGAATTGGTGAATAATTCAGGCCATATTTAAATATGTATGATGATGTTAAATCGCTTTTCCAGCAATCAATAAATAATTTTTTCAGGGTTTTTGATGTTAAAACGCAATTTATCTCATCTAATATTGAAGAAATGGAAGAGTTTGCTGTGAACTCAATACAAATGTTGGGATTCATATTTTCCAATCGAATTTCAATCAACAATAACCTAAAGTTTCGTGCTTTAACTAATGATTCATGCAACTATATGAAATATTTTAACGTTTTACTTAATGTTTTCCAAATGCCATGTATATATCCCCTTTCTGAAAGATGTGCTGCGATACAAACCCTTTCAAAAATGATAAAAAGAATTGGTTGGATTGAGGATATTAATTACAGACAATATGTATCTGGTGTTTTTGACATTTATTTGTATTATATGGATTCAACAATAGCGAAAGTCAAAGCATTATTTATTTCATCGATATATAAAATAGCGATGGATTCGAGAATGAAAATTAGTCTAGTTAATGTACTTCAGAGCTTATTGAGCCGCTTTGAAGAAGAACCACCCCAAGTTCAATTAGCTATTTGCAAACTCTCTATACATGTGCAAAATCCTACATCTGTGATGGCTTCTACATTTAAAAGTTTAGTATCAAGCAAAAGGATCAATAAAGCTGTAATAATGTATTGTGCCTTATCATGGGCGAGTATATCTTTTAAGAACAAGAAACAGATCAAATTTAGTGATTTAATCAACCAAACTATTCAATCTATAGAAAAAAAAGATCTTTCGTGTGTTTTTAACAATATTAGCCTTAAATTATTAATGTTTGTTATCAAGAACTCTGATGAGAATGTAGATAAATGTGTGTCAGTTCTTCAGTCATTTATGAAAGGTAATTCTTCTGTATCAAGGGATTACTCATATTACTTATTGTGTAAGTATTCAATATTGTTTAAAAAGAAAACTATGGTTCAAGAATTAATTGAAATTGGCTTGAATCATGCCAACGCTATTCAAAACACTCCTTCAAGACCATTGTTTTATGTTATCAAAGGATTATGCACTCTCGCATTGCAATTTGATTATTATCATGAAGCTGTGAGTCAATATGCTTTCAAAATTTTCCAAAAGCAGGTGATCTTTCCATTTGAAGTATTAGAACTCATTTCTCATTCGTATTTAAGAGGAAAATTGTTACCAGAACAATATGTTTTCAGTCCAACAAATGATATTTTTGATGGGCATTCAATGGATAAATCAAAGTTAGGGGACGATACATCAATTGTTTATTCTTTTCGCAATGAATTACATAAAGGGAGTTCGCTTTTAGAATTCGATATTTTCAAAGCTCAACTTAGTATTAATCACATGGCCCAGCTTCCCAAATTGATCTCTTCAATCACATTGTATTGTGATCAAATTGCATTGTTATCTTTAGCTATTGAATATGATGCATACTACGAGCAATTTTTACCAAAAATATATGATTCTTTTAAAGACAAGCTGCCAAACAGGTCAAGGATGATACTCTCTCTATCAGAACTGTATACTATTTTGGGTAATTTCCATATCCTACCTGTTTTGCACCTAATTTTTTTCATTAATCACAATCCTAATTTATTATCAGAAACAATTGGAGGAAATGTTTTAAGAGAAACAATTGGCTTGTGCACATTATTGAAGAAAATAAAAAGAAGTACATCTCCTCATCAAAGCCGTTCTTCGTCAGTAGGATAGGCAAATAGACTTATAATGATAATATTTAGTTTGGGTATTCGATACCCTTTTTTGTGAACATCTCTTTGGTTTTTTTGATGATATTTCTGATGGTGAGAGGTAAAAGGTTTAGTACATTAATCTCTATTTTGCTCTTGCTTGAGATCAACTCAGGCTGATTCGACTCGATTAAACTAATAATCGCTTCAATTTCTGACGATTGATCTAACATAGATATTGCTTCTATGACATTTTTAATCTCCTTATCTGTCTGAAGTTGAGGACAAATCTTTTGATCTAAATTAATCCCATTTTCAATAAAGTATATCTCAACAGGAGGCCTGTAAACTTTTTCGCCCAATCTTGTGCGGTATTTATCGATAATAAGACACCATCTATCCTTCTTCTGTGGAAATCTACTGGAAAACAGCTTTTCAAATAATCTTTTTGATTCTACAACAAATTTTTGTATAGTCTCGTTATATTCCTCATCATCATAATCTATGCTAAATAGATGAATTATTTCTTCTTCCCACTCCTTCACAGAAATGTAACCATCAATCATCAATTTATCAAGAATCCCCGACAAGGAAATCCTATCTGCAGAAAAGTGAACACTTTTTTCATCGAATATATAGCAAATTGGATGCCTTAGTAACTCTTTTGTGATAGAAATACATGTATCTTTTTCAGTTTTCATCATTTTTTTTTGTTTTCCTATAATGAAAAAAATAAAACACTAAAAGAACTCAGCAATGATATGGTTATATATAGTTGAATTAATCATCCTGTCAGATTCTCACTTTTAATTTTTTATGTCTTTAATTTCGAATAAATTCTGTTTAAAAAAAAATAATTCTTCTACATCACTTATCTGGTTCGTTAACCTTTCGTCTTGTGGGAGAGGTTGGGGGAATTAGTGTAATTACATTGCACAACGTTTTACACTAATTACTAGGCGGGGCTTCGGCTCTTCCTCGGACAAATTTTGTTTATCCACCAAAACTTCGGTTTTGGTTTTTTAAGAATTTTTTTTATCAAAATTGAGAATAGTCTTTTTCAATTTTGTTTAGTTGGCAATTTTATTTGAATATTGATTGCCAATTGATAGTGTTATCTTGAATTTCAAAACAAAGTAAAGGCCTTTTATTAATTAAATCCAAATGGTGAATTGAGATTTGTTCTCATTATATGATTTTTCAAAACCATTCTCCTATTTAAAAGACGTATGTATGTTCTCAATAATGGTTCATATTATATATCTTTTCTCATTGAAGTATATATATATGAATATTATCCATTTTTTCATTGGATGAAACATAAAAATTGTATTTTGTATTAATTTTTGTGATATAGTCATTTAGATTCCAGTTTATTTTAGATATTTTTGGTAAATAATTCAATTGTATTTATTTCGAGATGAGAATCCATCAAGAGTTCTTACTTCATCATAATGTGTAGCTAAAGAATCTCTGCCAAAGTACAAAAAGATGAGATTTGTTGATCATCAGTTTTTTATCTCGAGCAAAAAAAATCCAAAATCTTTTTTGTATTTCAAGAGATTTTTGGTCAATGAGGAAAAACTTATATGTTAATCTTTTGTTTTAAGAATAATTTGCGATCCCCTTTTCTGAACTGATGGTATAAAACCAAAAGAAACATATTTATATTTCACAGAATTATCTATTTCCAATGATACCTTGGAATATATATATCAATGTTATATAGTTGTCAACATCAAATTAATTCTCTTTTTACTAAATATATATGGACTTTTGACAACTAAGTATTTCTTTATTTGCTTCATTTTGAAACTGATAAAATCATTTTCTTTTGTATTTTGGCAGAGATTTTTTAGCTACATATTTTGATGAAGATAGAATTCTTGATGGATTCTCATCTCGAAACAAACACAATTGAATAATTTGCAAAAAAGTCAAGAATAACCTGGAATCTAAATGACTATATCACAAAAATAAATACAAAACACAATTATTATGTGTCATCCAATGAAAAATGGATAATATTCATATATATATACTTCAATGAGAAAATTTTTTAACAATCAAAGTTCCGTTTTTATTATGCTCTTTCAAATGTTCCACTGTATTCAGAGGCTGTCAGAATCATTCTATATGCCTTATCGAATGAAGTATATCGAGGAATATGCAATGCATGGAAGCATGTCGAAGATGTTGGTAATTTGTCAAGAGACGAATCTTGGCAATCCACTTTAAACATGAATTGATTACTTGAGCTTGCAGGTGGCAATCTGACACGTCCTGTAGCAAACTTGAGTAATGAAGATCTCTGTTCTGGGGTAAATCTTTCGATAACACGAAGATATATCTGTTGTTGGTCTTCGGCAACTCCTTCAAACCTGGTAATACTCTTCAGAGATTCATAACTAATATCTTTATCTCCACATGCAGCAAATTCAATGGTTGAAGCATCTATAGAAAATGTGGGGGCATCTCGCTTAATTAAATTGATCCAAAGTCCTTTCCTCATTGATGAAAGCGATTCTTCCATCTCTGAAAGCCTATATTCATTGGATAGTGATATATACCTTCCAACATTTGACATGGTTACTTGTTCGGTTCTTCCTCTTTGAATAAGGGGAACCTCTTCTCCGGCTGAATTGGTGATTACAAATTGAAGGTTAAACTGTTTGGAAAAGGCCTCTTCATCCATTTTAGATTTTTGTGCTTCTTTCAATGATTCGATTAAATGTCTATAATTTTGATCAATATCATAAATATCTTCAATAGTTATTGTACCGTAAGCAAAGTAATCCCATACTAATGGTGGAAATGAAAACTCTTGAACTAAACCTGATCGAATGCATATTCCAATGATAGTTCCAGCAATCATATATAGCCGAGCCTTGTCTGAAACCTGAGAATTCGGAATAGGAATAAATGTATCACGATTGCCTCCAACCTGATTTCTTGAGTTAGGAGTTTGCATCACAAGGCCGCTATTCGGTGAAGACAAATCCCTAGAACACTCAACCACAAGATCACGTGCAGGACCACCCACATCTATTCCCTGTTCATTAACGAAAGAAACTGACCAGGGTCGGTCACCAGCAACTCGATAACTATTAGGACTGAAGCCCTTGAGTAATTGGGCAATGAATGAATCAGAATAATTTGTACTGATTCCTTCTCGTAAATCGGATGCTTTCTTTCTATCAATCGAAAGACTTGCCCTTGATCCTTCGCTGTTTTGATCAACAATATTGAGAAACTGTCTGAGCTTGAGAGGAGCTGCAATCATTGGCAATAGTGGCTTCAATGTTGCATCATTATCAAAGTTTGCTATGTTCCTAACAAGTAACCAGTTAAGAATCAATAATATACCTGCTCTCATCACAAGCAAACCAGCAGGATACCCTGAAAGTTTTGATGTGTTAAATACTATTGGATCAATATCAAGTTTCATTACGGAATTACTATAAAATGTCGAAGGAAAACAAGATAATATTGCTTGATCCAATGAATTATTCCACATTGTTAAGGTCATTTTAACATCAGTAACAAATCTGTCTTTATATGGATAAATAAATTGATCTGGTTGAATATCATCATCTGAATCTAAAACATAAATCAAATTACCCCATGTGGATCCTTGTTTTAACAATTTCACGAATAATTCAGCAGAATCGTTTGATAAAATAGCATCAGAAGATGAATACGTCTTGGGATTCGAGAATTGTGCATTTTTGGAAACTGAGTATTCACCATCATAATTAGATTGATGATATCGGATTCGAAAAGACTTTGGGACATGGAAAGCAAATTTTATGTGAAGCACTTCTCCTTCCATTGTATGGAAGGACGCTGGAGGGGAACGTATCGATCCTTTTGCCCAAAAATGTAGCAAAAAGTAAAATGGGTATCCTTGAATTTGTTCCCTGGGTGTCAATAAACGTTTAATCCTAGATATCAGTTTAACAGTGTCAATCTTTTCAGAAATGGTAAATGGTATAGGTGGTGATGGTAAAGCAAATTTTGGATCCTTTATTGCACTGATTTCAGCTTGGTCTGCAGGTGTCAAAAACTCTCTGAAATGAGCTTTAAGTGGAATTAGAACTCTCTCATCCCAGAGATTTTGTTGTTCGTTTAACCATTCTCCAAAGTATGAACCTCGCTGTGGAGAAACATAAACTGCTAAAAAGTTAATTCTTTGAAGGAAGCGGCCTTCTAAGTCTGATGAAAGCGAAGGTAGCACTGATTGCATATATTGAAGAATAGACACACCATAATGATTGAAGTATGGAGACCTGGCAATGATTGAATCATATACAGCACTATACAATCCTCCTCTCCATTGTTGCATTTTTTCAATTGGTATTTTAGAATCATTGATCTTTAAATATCTAATCAAGTACTTAAATGACACAGCAAGATCGATGAATGTACCAAACATAGATTCATTAGAAAACTTTGAAAATGGAATTGCTACAATAGATCCAATACCTTTAGAATTACCAGTAAATTTTACAGTTTTGCCCCGAATAATATTAACTATGTTTGTAATAATAAATATCTTTTTGTCAACACCTTCGGCTGTACCTACAGGAACAGAATCAAATGTTAGACCTCCTTTTAATACAAACCATGCTGTAACATTTGGACGATGAACATGAATAGGTTCTATAACATCTGTGGGTGACAAAACAACTGCAGATGGATGGCCATTAAGAACAGAATGGTAGTGAGAGTCTTTAAACCTTCGAAAAACTTCATTAAACCACTCTTCGGCAAAAGTTGCAATTAGATTGTTTGACTCGATTAAATCAATAATTCTATGCATTGCTGTTGTATATAAATGCAATGATGAGTCGTGTGGTTGGCTATTACTATCAATTATATTACTTTGGTAATCAATCATTCCTCTTGGAATAATTTTCTCGTTATATAAAACAAGCGAAAGGAATTGGTGAAGCAGGCCCTTTATATCTAAAGAAAACAGCTTCATGATATTTGGTAAGTCTGATGATGGATTTGCAATCATGTTCAAGAATATATGATTAGTAACTTCATGTCTCAAATTTGATGTATACCCAGTGGTGAAAAAGTTGAGGAGCTCAGTTGGTAATATCCCATATGCTAATGGTCCAATTTGGGGAAGATTCTCTTGCAATTCAAATTGGTTTCTACTTGTGTGAACAGATCCTGTGCTGTCATCAATTGCAACAAAGTCTTCTTCCCTGATAACTGTATCAACTACGGCTTCAAGATCACTAGTTGAAAACAATGATGATTGGTAAGTGGAAGAGCTTCTTTGGCAATTAAGTGCTTCAAAGTCAACAGGTTGCAGAGAAGGCAAAGGGAAGTCATCTTTTTCAAAATCTGCTGTAATTAATGAAGTTGAAGCTTTGATTAGTGCTGATGAACTATACCCAACTAATTCTTGATACTGATTTTTGGTTACAGCAGCAAACCGATCAAGATCTTTTTCAGACATGTGAACCAGTGGACGAGAAAACCCAGAAGTATCAATTTCTCCTCCTTTAACTGTTGTAATGCCAATTGATAAATTGGAGATATTACTGCAATCAATAGGATTCTTTACCTTTTTGTTTCGGAAAATAGTTGAGCCTCTTAATGGAAAAGTGCATGTAGACGATAGGCTGTTGCTCTGGAAAAATGTAGATAATGATTCGCCACATTCATATTCCACGGAACCCTTAGAAAAAAAGAAAATAATCAATACGACTTGAGATGTTTGGAATTCCATTGAATGAATAGGAGTCAAATCATCTCCCCTATATATAGTCCCAATCTTTGTATTTGGATCAAATTGGAAAACTGCGTTGGTAATTGAAGACTCTAATTGAATAGTTTGTTGAGAAAGAATAGTAGAAACATTTTTGGCATTTGAAAGAAGAAGAGAATCTGCACTCCCATCACCGGGTGTCAATGTCATTAATCCTGACAAAATTCTTGATGGTTGATTGGTGATATTTAAATAAAAGAAGGTTGGTTCATGTGTATTGATAGGTGGTGTCATGAAAACATGAACACCATCCTCACAAAATATTTGATTTGGATAGATTGAATAGTAGGTATTTGGAACATAGTCAGCAGGAGAAGCATACATAAACTGAAGGGTTGGGGTTCTAGGTTCATAAAATCCTTTTGATTGTCTCACAAGATGAGATTTTAGGATTCTAATAAACATTGGCAAATTGGATGCATAGGTAATCCTCTTAATGTTAATTAATCCAATTCTTTCAATGAAATATCTCATAAATGTGGAATCAGACAGATATTCTTGAAGAGAGGATAAAACATAAAATGATAAAGCCTCCCCAGCATAAGTGATTTGAGGAGAAGAAAAATGATGAATGAAGTGGGGTATTAATGATTGAAACTCAGAATAAAGATTTGAAGAAAACGGCATCATTGACAGTTGTATAATGCTCTGACTGAAAGGAACTGACTGTGGGGATGATGATCCAGTAATTGGAATGGTCCAAGCTGTATACTGTTGTTTTATATTATCGATTTTTGTTACATAATAAATAATCTTGCTAGTTGTGTCTTTGATCAAAGAAAAATTACGTTTCGTATCGATTACATTGGAAAATATTGCAAAAACTCCAAAAAGAAGCTTAGGATCGGAGAAAACTTCGAATTCTGGTTTAAAATGAGAATTTGTAGAATTGGGAACAAAATGATCCAATATATATGTTAAAATGTTCTTAAATTTCTTACTGTTTTCGACATTAGATAGCAAAATCAATCGACACATTTGAATTAATTCAGCACATCCTGATAATAAAACTACAGGTGTTCGAATAGTGCTTTCTTTGGATAACTGAGAATCTAAAAGCAAAGGGTATTGCTCAAGGAACAAACTTGGGGATCCTGAACATATATTAGATATTGTTGTTAAAACAATGAATATACTCATTGTAGGATCGGTTTCTTTCAGTATTAACTCAAGAAGAAGAGATATGGCAGCATGATATTCTGCTGGTGGTGCCTTAATAAGATAATTAAATATATATTCAGTCTCAATAGAAACATTAAACCCAAGTTTGTAAAACAGTCTCGCAATAGGCAAACTGGATTTTTGAGAAATTCCACTTTCATATATTGCTTTACATATCCGATTGAGAGATGGAGATCCGCAAAGTTGTGAAGATTTTTCACAAAACACATAAAGATTGGATGCAATAAACGACATATAAGAGTGATAATGCTTCTGCGAAAGGCTGTTTTTACGAACAGATATCTCATTTACCAACTCATAAAGTAAATCAAATGCCCGATCTGGAACATGTACAGAGATTGCATTAATGAGATTGGAATAAAACACAATTAGGGTATTTGTTTGTACCTCTTTGTTTCCACTAATAATCAAATTCCTTATGTGATCAATAAGCAAAAGTACGCTCTGAAATCCTGGAGCAGAAGTAGCAGACTTTCCTGATAATGTAAGAAGGTAAACAATAATTGCTCGTGTCGATGCAAACCTATCAATCAAATTAGTTGTACTTATTTGTAATTCGTTTTTAGATATAGCTTCATTAATCAAAGCTAACCCAGTGGATACATTAGCCCTTGCGTTTTCAGCGGCTTGAATAAGATCGAAGAGTTTTTCAATAGTAACTGATGACATCAGAAAGTTGTATACATTTTTCAACATATCAGAAAAGACAGATTCTGGATTCTCCCCTTGGTACCTTGAACATGAATCGATATGAAGTAAAAACACACATTTCTTGAGGTAAACTCTTTTGTATCCATCATAGTCTTCTTCGAGTTTTGTTGGCGAAAAAGGTACCATATTCTGCTCGCACTGTAACTTAAGGGTTTGGCTTTGTTGAGAAATTGCCTTTAGAGATCTTCGAATCCTATAAATAGCATCAACAATTTGCTTAATCATGTGGTTTAAATTTGGTTCCTTTTTGTCAGTTAATTGCTTCCATAATTCGACTGCTATTCCAGTAACACCAAGCTGCTTAATGAATACAGCAAAAACTACCCTTTCAGAATGTCTATCTTCATCAGTTAGTCTCTTGTTCAATGGGTTATTAACTTTTTTATAAAGGTAATCCATTAGCAATTTGGCATCAGATGTCTCTTTCTCAATAACAAGGAAAGAAATCAAATTTTCAGCTTCAGATGCTTGTTTTGGTACAGAATCAATAACTTGAAAAGAAAGACCTCTCTTTAACAAACCAGATTTTGTTGAATTCTCCTTAAAAATAGATTTGGATAAATCATCGATTGTTTTTGGATTCAATTTAGAAGCAATTGTAGAATACAACAACCACATATACTCTTTTGAGTCATTTAGTTCGGAGCCTCCTTCAAGAAGAGCACTAGAAAAATCAGAATACAAACCAAAAAGTTCCAAAAACATTGACCATTTTTGGTAAAAATCTTCTTTGTTGGCCGGGCCAGCATCTTGCTTATTGGAAACAACAGAAGAGATTGTGTTATATAGTGGCTGAAGCAAAGAAACCATCAATGGGGCAATTCGAGAATATGAAGTAAATGGCTTGAGTAACATCATCCATTTCTTAAAAATTCTGTCAAAAGGTTCTCTGAAAGAATTTGTACTCAATGCTGATATTGCATTTTCAGTAATTATTCCACAAAAAGTGTGAAAAACTTCCTCTAACTGAACACCATCTCCAGAAAGTTTAAGGGGGCTTTTAACGAATATTGCGTTCATTTCATACATCAAAGAGGCTAAAAATGTTTCAATAAAACGAATATGAACTGTTGTTAATGTATATCTTGATGTGAGGCTCTTGCTTATCATTTTCTTGAATAATGGACTAAATATTTTGCGACAAGATGATGAATTAAAGCAATATGGGAATAATGTTATTGATGAAAGTCTAAAGAGTTCTAACTGCTGATAATCTGGTGGGAATGTTTCAAAAAGAGCCAAAAATACACTTGGTGTTGACTTTAAGTTATTCTTGAATAAAACCGAAAATGAATCTAGAAAACAATATGCTATAGGAATCTGTAGAAACTTCATGGTGTTATCAGTAAACATTGAAAGCAATGTGTTAATAATATCTTCTGTTGTTGTAAGATTTATGAGATTCTCTGAAGCTTGAGGATCGATTCTAGTCTCAAAATTACTCAAATTATAATTTAGAAGTCGTATCAAATCGGAAAGTGCACTTTGTACAGTTTTGGAATCAAAAATTTTAGTAAATTTAGAACTTGTGTACAATTGGCGGAAAAATGCTATTGAGTCCATAATTGTATCAATTACAAGGGGAGTTGTAGGACCAAAAAATCGAGCAAAATTCCTATCATAAAAGTTATTATTTGAACATGAACGAAAATGAGAACCATTACAATGAGAGGTAAAATATCCTAAAAATGCAAACATTGAATGTGATAGAACATCCATTCGATTTGCTTTCAAAATTTTGCTAACAACGGTATCACATGAACAAATTGATGAGATATCAAGTCCTGTCACCCATGATGGTTGAGAACAATGCATCGAAAAACGTAATAAATTGATCCCTTCTTGGGTTGGAGAAATTCCCCATGTACACATATTCCAAGGATCAGCCTGAAGCTGAACAAGTGGGAAATCTAATTGGATATCATGATCCATGATATGTCTACCATCAATAAGAGAGAAATGCCTGCAGAATATTGTCCACTGTCCATTGATTGGAACAGGATCGGTAATCATTATACTGAGTACAATTCCATTGGTAAAATAAAAAACCCTATCTTTCGATACTTTAGGAACTTTAGTTGAATATATCTCCCTCATTTGATTTGGACCTGATTTCAACTCAATTTCTCGATGGAAAACAAGTGATGACTCTTGGATAGAAAAAACATTTATGGATTTTTTCCCAACTGAATAGATGTAATAACCATCACTTGTTATTGGAGCCTCGATTTTAGGTTGAGAAGAAAACATCCCTGTAGATGGTATTATTGCTGGGCTCGATTTGTCAACAGAAAAATCGGTGATTGCAGATATATATGGAATATCAGAAGAAGAAAATAGGTAGAGCAAATGGCCATTACTGTATGCTATTGATTCAATTGGCATATCAGAATTAAAAAGCTTTGATCTATTATAGTCAGGAGGAACGTTTTTTGAAAGAGATATCATTTCTGTGGTTGTCTCTGATTTAAGGAGGAATAAATTCAAACCATTTGTGCTCAAAATTCCTTGCTTCCATGGGAAATCACTTGTTCTAAATTCATAAGATATTGATCCCTCAAGGCCATTTTTTGTGGGGAGAAACAATGAGTTATTGAGTGGTATCTTGGAAATTGAGTCGGCAAGTATAGAAAGCTGTGGAAATGACATCTTCACACTTTCATTTTTCATTGAATACGAAATCGACTTAATATATGACAATAAAATTGCAGACAAATCACCTGAGAAATACCCCCAAAGAAAACCATTATATAGAACCTCTGCTGATACGACGGATTCGATGGCTTGGTGTATAATCTCAGAACCAATTCTATATGCGTTGTGTGGAGTGGGTAAAATCAGTGATCCTTTAACAATAAACTTGGATATTTCATTTATAATCTGAGTGTGTGTCCACGATCCTGTTACAATTTCAGAAAAATTAGGTATAAGAGGAGTCCCCTGTTCAGAATGAACTCGGATAACAGATCTTGTCTCTTCAAGGCGCCTTTCCTCAAGTCTATTTCTTCTATTATACTCAATATTAAACGCATTGCTTGTCCTATCCTTTAGGAATCTCAAATATGATAAAATCAGTTGCTGATAATAAAGCTTTGATTGGGGTTTACCATTAAATAATGGAACAAGAACATCCACCCATGCTTGAGATGAAGTTGATGCCTGCGTGTAATTTAAAGGATCACACATTAAATCAGAAATAATGGCATCTTCTGGCAGTTCAAGATCAATAATCACATCTTTAGGATCCTTTTCAAGAATTTCGGGATCAAACTTTTCGGAAAAAGCGACCTCATCAAAATTACTCGCGAAAATATTCTCAGTACCAACATTGAAAACTTGGTTTGCGGAATAATCAATTCTAGATGTAGACGAACCCATTTTTTTGGCACTTTTATCGTAATAAAATCATATGATATTTTGGTGCTTTGTTTTCGGGAATAGCCTTGAGACAGATAAATTAGACTTGCCAATTTTGCGAAGAATTGCTGAGCCTGATCAATGGCCGCCTTTAAATATATATATATACCCATTATCTAGTTTTCCTGCTAAGTTTCTGAATTTTACTAAAAATCCTCGATGGGAACTTGAGAACACGCTTTCAGACCTTTTAAAAAAGGCTCCGATATATATTTCATCTCCTGAAAAGGCAGATTTGTATTTAGTGCCTCTTTCTTTATCAGAGTATACTCCTGAAGATTTTTCCGCTTTATTAGCTCATTTGAAATCGATTAGTCAGTGGTACAATGAATATAATGGAACTAACCATATATTTTTACATTCCAGGTTTTCCAACGACAGAACAGGCATAACCAAAAAGTCATTTCTTGATCACCAAGGTCATATTCTAACCGAAGGATTCAAAGTTGAAGGTGAAGCAGTGAAGACTTGGGTTTATGCAAAAAATGTGCTCCTTCCGCTGAAGCCCCTATCGAAAAGAATTGATTCTATATCTCCAAAAATCGAAAAGATTGCTGTTGATTTATCTACTACTGATTGTAGGCCTGATAGTATCATTATTAGGAAGAGAATACAAGAATATATCAAAGGGAAACCTGAATTTGTTGTTGCTCACACAAAAGAAGAATTTCTAAAGCTTTTGGAGGAAAACCAGTATGCAATTGTTACAGCATGTGAGTCAGAAATGGCTCAGCAGTTCTATGATGCAATTAATAGTCTCACTATACCAATTGTCATCAACAATGTTATGAGATATCCATTCGAGAACGAATTAATAGATTACACTGGATTTGTAGTACACATTGACCAAAACAGTCCCCAAAATGTACAACCTGTGATTTCCCGCCTTCGTCCTCATCTAAAGAATATTATTGGGGAAATGATAGAAGCAAGGAAAATCTATGAAAATACCTATCATAATGGTGGATATGTGTGGGCTTTGGCTTGGTCATTGTACATGAAACTCCTGTCTTGGCTTCCAATCAGGAGAACAAAGATTATTGATAATATATTTAGAGAACCCAACATCTTTTCAGCAGCATAAAGCAAACAGACTCTTTGAATTTTTATATGAGTAATAATCTCGAGACTCTTGCGACAACCATCCTTACATTGACTAGCGAATCTGATGACAAGATGAATTTTGCCCGAGGTTTTTTGGTGAATTATTTGGCATTGTTAAAAAGTGAGACAAATAATAATGTTGTTGGAACCATGAGGCATAGTATAAATAACAATATAAAATAAATATCGGGTTTATTTCCTATTACGTGTTCATTCGCTTTGGCCACGGCATGTGAAACAAGAACTACAAACTGGATAGGGTCTTTTGCACACTGGACACTCAACGAATAGCTTCTGATTTTTATCTTTTGTGATGTGGTTAATGCAATACTCGGATCCTGGAACCGCAATATTGATGCAATCTGATATTGCGCAAATAGGCTGATCATCTTGACGCAATTCATGAGCTTTTTGTCTCCACATATGTCTTTGCTTATATAGATCTTTGATATCATCTAAAGAGCCGTTGGTTAAAATATTTCGGATTTTCTTTTTATGCTCCTCAATCAACTCATTCCTCGATCCCGATCTCAATTGATTAAGATAAAACTGACGTAAATGCTGGTATTTTTCATCTTTTGACTTTGAATCAATTGGATCACCAGCAGCAAATAATAAAGGTTCTGTGTTGAAAGTAGAAAAATCTGCGTTTGGGGATATTGGATTTTCTGTCGTGGAATAATGGGCTGGTGGGTCATCCATTGGAATATCTAAGCCATTCTCCTTTAAAATCGCTCTAACAGATGGATTCATTTGACCAACCGATTTTTTATATCAAATGTCGTGTAAATTCATTTAAATACATTAACAAGTTCATTGGAGATCATGTTATTGACTATTTTGAGCATGTTTTATATGAATTCAAAAATAAGGCAAGTTAATGTCGGTTCTCAATATTGATTAGCAATCATCTGAATCATAATGTTTGTGAATCCTTTTCTGGCATAAATTATAGTTTGAGACCTATCGTCTAGGGTATTCTGAGTTTTCTCAATATTTCTGAAAATGGTTAACTCTTTTTTTATGAATTTTCTTAGCAAATAGTCAGCCATGACTCTGTGAGTTAGTTTCTAATAAAATGGATATGGAAAGGGATCGAACAGTGAGTGATGAGAATTCTCAGGATGATTCGATAAATGATGACTATATGGATAAGACAAGCCAGCAAATTCAAAACGATTATGAAAGATTACTTTTAGACGGAATCAAAGATGAAGATATTATCCCAATAATGAAAACTATTCATGAACAATACGGTAAGGTTAGTAATAATGATTTGAAATTTGTTTATAAAAAACTGGACTCCAAAACCCAAAATGGAACAATAATCCCAAAAAGAACCATAAATAGATATATCAAAGCCCATTATAAATTCATTCAAGAAATGAACCTGATAAATCTATATATGGTCGAATTAAAAAAAATCAAACCAATTATCAATCTCCATAATTCAAAATTCGATTATAATCCCCGGTATATGTTAAAAAATGGAACAAAGAGATTAACAATAACTCGAAGAACAACCAGAAATCCTAAAAGAAATACAAAAAAGTCCATAATAGAACAATTAGATTCCATTAACAATAACAGACAAACCCCATTTGATTTATTCAAAGATAGCCCAAACAATACTAATGAAAACCGAGACTATTTTGATTTTTCACATTATTATATTTGATCTAGATAGTAATTTCCTTGATTATGTAAAAATCTACAAAAATGTTCAATCATTTCAAGAGATTGTTTTTAGGTCACATGTCATTATGATAACAATTTTTTTAGTTTTTTGCACCTCGAATGAGGTAAAAAGCCCCTTAATTGACAATTCATTATCTAAGAGCCCATCTTTAGGAATAATTGATCCAGAAAAAAATAGTTCTGTTGAACAGGTTATTGTAGGGACAAGCAATGTAATTATTTCTAATGTTAGCATTGAAAATATTGCCACCAGTGTACCCATTAGCGTGCCTTTAAACACACCTGAAGAAGAGAAGCCAAATTTAACAGATTTTATGACGCCAGTACCTACTTTTCAAGTTACCCAGACTGTAGAAATGGAGCCATCCATATCAACAATTCTAAGAACAGAGGAGCCATCATTTTCAATGACCCCAACACCGGCTCCTAAAATAGTTCAGAGTCCCGAAATATCTCAAATTCCCCTACCAGATGTCAAGAACGTTTCAAATATCTTTTGTAATAAGCAAAATACCCTTAAGACTATTGATGGTGATTGTGTTTGCCAAAATGGTTATCAAAGTACTGATCCTGCCAACCTTGGATGTTGGAAGTGCTCAGTTGGGTGCGATTTTAATTCCGAATGTGTATTCCCAGGCAAATGTCAATGCAAAAAAGGCTACGAAGGAAATGGTGTCATATGTCGTGTTCCAGCTCCAATTCTCGAATCGATTGAGCCTACAGAGTGCCTTTCATTTGAAAGATGTCAAATCAATGCAACAATCAAAATCCCAGAAGATGTGATAATTACTACTATATACTGTCGAATTGAAGATGTAATCCTCGATGCACAGTTGATTAAACCAAATTATATTAGCTGCAGATCTCCACATTTTCCAGCATCAGTAGCACAGTTTAAAGTATCTTTTGATGCCAAGTTTTGGTCCAATCCACTTCCAATCAAGTTTTTATCAAACAAAGCTACTCAAATCGGATGGCTTTTCCCATTAGCACTAACAATCGTTGCGTTGTTTATAGTTTTTTCTCTTGTTTTTCTCCTTAGAGGATCGGATAAGAATGAAATCAACGAAGAACTACTTCCATTTTCTAAAGGTACTGAAGGTAGAAAAAGGAGAGGAGCAATATAAGCAGTGTTCAGTTCATTCTTTCGGTAAAAACCAACTCATAATATTTTTTTCCAATTGAGACTTGAAATGCATGATTGTATTATCATATCAAGAGATAAAAATATAGTCACAATTTTATTTGTCTAAAATATTAGATACTTCTGTGCTTTGCCAATAGGAGATAATATTGTCATTGAATTCCATTGTATCATTTCTTCGAGGGTTATGTCTGTCTTAAGGTCATCTAATCTTATGAGAGGGCCATACTTTAAGGTTTCATTATATGAAAATCCAAGAGGAATCTCATTCAGGAAATTCCCTCCATACACTTTAATCGGAACCAGTGGCATTGGAGGAAATGAAAGACTAAGAGATTCAATTTGAGCAAAAACGCTCTGGATCCAAGAATGTTTGTGTGTTTCATGCTCTTTCATTAAACTTATACATCGTTCGTATGCTTTTCTAAAGCCCTTCCAATATGACTCATAGGAAACTACAATCAGATTGAGCAATATGATGGTATTTTGTAGTTCTTTTGATAGTGACTTTAGATCAGGTAGGCAGAGCTCAAATATGATATCTTTAAGGTACTGCCAATCCCATGCTTGGTTTGAAATTTCAGATTTAAATAACTCAATTCCTTGTTCAATGCCTCTTTCAACAGACTCAAATACCAATGCATCATGTATTCTATATATTGAATTTGCTTTGGAATCTATTGAATCATTATGAAACCGTGTGATATTTTGTTGAGATAAAAAATCCTGCTTTCTCTTATCGGACGAAAAAAGCAAAACAGGAGCTAATATATATTTCGAATTTTGAGATAAAATCGGATATAGTTGTTCAGAAAAACCATGGGCAATGCAAAGCCTGCCAAATGCTATTTCTGATAGCTCAAGTTTACCAAATAGAAGCATTTCCACTTGAAATGCTGCTATAAGTTCTCCATTATTTAACAGAAACTTGATGGCAGATTTAACATCACCAATAGAAAGATATGAGCAAGCAGAGAGATATGTATGACCATTCTGGTTATGAAAATTACAATTCTTGAATGTGATAAAATTCTCTAAATAACTGGTTGAAGCAGAAAAATAGTCGTTATTGTCATTAATTGGCTTCTTTTTGCGATTTTGGGAAACACCCACATTATATAACTTTCCTTGTTCAACAACACTAGAAATAAGAAGAGCATTATTACCTCCATTTTCATTATATACTTTGTGAATAACTCTTTCGCTCTGATTTGCCGCGTAAAGATATTGATAGTCATTTTCCTCATTCGCACTATCTATATACTCTTTCATTAAAAGTTGCCAGAATTCAAACGAAACAGATGAGGCAAATGATAGGGCTTTAAGCTTCTCTCCAGCTGAATACATGAATTCGCAATACTGTTTAATATCACCTGATTTGAGGGCAATTTTGGCTGCATTCATTAAACGCTCTTTCGACTTGAGTGCATTTCGGTTTAAAAAGGCATCTTTTCCAGTTGGAGATGCTATACTTTTAATTGATTTAGAAGCAATTCGAGTTGCATCTGCAATATGAAAAGGTTCGTCGAGTCTAAAATTCATTACAACTGAGGGTGAAGACATCCTTTTCAAAAGTTTAACTAGGTGTTGATTACCAATCATAGGCCTGAGTGGAAGAAAATTACCTCGCAATGACTCGGATATCACCAAATCAATAAATGGACGGTCAATAGACCAAAAGCGTATGGTGGTATCACTTCCTGAAGAAGCAAGTAAAAAAGGGTTTTTTGGCGAAAAGCAGAGTCCATATATATGAGATGAATGACCATGAAAAGAGTAAATCTCCTTTTTGGCTTTGAAATCATATAAGCATATAATTCCATCATATCCGGAGCTAGCAACAACATTATCAAACACTGGATGGAATAATACTGGCCTTGACGGTCCATTATGAGTAAAAAAGCAGATAACTTCACAAGGACTTGCAGAAGTATATATTACTACAGCATTTCCATTATTTGTCGAAGCCGCTAAAATATCAGGCGAATGAGGACACCAAACTAACGAAAAATACTCATTCTGTGGTAGTTGTATTGATTTGATTGTTTCATTGTTCTTAATAATGGATAAAATGTTACTTTGATTAATCAGGGCAATAGTAGATTGTTCAGAAGGGGAAAAACAACCACATTTAACTTCTTCATCAACAGATCCATAATTTATTAAAATGGACCTTGACCCAAGATCATATAACAAAACTCTCTTCTCTGTTGCAACAATCATTATAACATTTGGATTAAATGGAGCTACTTCAATCGAAGCAATTTTAGAATTAACTAATTTTTCTTCAAAGATAAGATCCATTGTTTTCAAAGACAAAACCCCAATTCTTCCATTGGCATTCCCGCAAATTAAAAATCCTCCTCCGGGAGAAATTGCCATCGAAATAACATAAGAAAATAATTTAATGGCAGCAATCTTTTCAATCTGAAAAAAATCAGATGTATCCCATGAGCAAATTGAACCTTCAGCACCACATGAAAACATAATATCTGGATTCGATGGGAGAAAATGCAACTTGAATATTGTATTCTGGTGCCCAGGAGATGTTTTCCAAGTTGTTGATTTGGTACTGTAATCAAAAACAGATATCATTCCATCGAGAAATCCGCATATATAAGAAGAATGATTTGTTGGATGCCTTTTAATGAATATAAAACCAACATTATGCATTGGGATATTCTCAATGGGGTCTTCTGATGAAGGGTTCCACATCCTAATAATACCATTGTGAGTGTCACCAGTTACAAAATGACCAGGAGGATTGTGGCACCAAACACCAGTACATATTGGGGTAATAAACTTATTGTTTTCAGACATAGAAAGAATTCCATTTGACAAGTCATACACAGTCCATACTCCAGTTGACCAAACGCATAAGCACGAGGATGAGGAATTTGGATCTATATCAACAGAACATATTTTCCCATTGTGGGAAACCGATTTGTGCCTGTGCGCCTCAATATCATAAACAGAGAAATACCCAGTATTATTACCTCCTATAACACAGTCCGCATTATTATAAAATGACGTAATATTGCGGATATTAGCAAAAACTCCCGTTTTTTTAATAAAAATACCAGGGGTATCAGGGCTATATATGAAGACTCGGTCGTATTGCTTCGAATAGCCAACAAGAAGCCCTTTATTTTCTGTCCAACAAAGAGAAACCAGCTTTTCTTCCGTTAAAACTCTATCAATAATACAATTCGTGACAAAATTAATAATCAAAACGTGTGATTCCACGTAAGCAATCGCAATGACTTTTGTATTATTTTTACACAGAGATATTGTAGAAACAAGGTTGTTGGGTTCGTTTATCATATTAACAGTTCGATAATCAATTGGATTAACAATATAAACAGAAAGAACAGCAGAATACGCAAAGTAATCCCGATTCACAGAAATAGAACGAGATGGATGTGGTTGGACACCAGATGAAATCTTAGAAACGAGTTGAACTGCCTTGTTTTCCCACATTTATTCTAAAAAATAAGCTTTATTCAAGGTGGGTTGCAACAAAATATCTATCTACTTTCTTTGACACAACAAGGTCCCCATTTCCAAAAGCAACAGGGTAAATTTTGGGATCGGATATCTCAGTAAACATCAATCCATTATTTGTTCCGGTGTGAACTCTCTTCTTTAGGCACTGAGCAACCTTCTCTGTTGGAACATCCCTCGGATGTTGTACAAAAATTATCTCATTGTCTGGATCATTTAGCTCGTTTATTGATAGAAAAGAATCATTATTTGGTACTGGATTGGAAGCCATTTTGGACTGGTCTTGAAATTGAATAACTCTGTTCGGAAAAATAATCGGTAGTAAAATGTTTAGAGTCTGGGATGAAACACTGATTTTTCGTCATAACTCTGGAAGTGTACAAGTTGCCTTTCATGGTGATGATTTGGTAAAGTCTGTATATAACCAGATTGGCTGGTGTTAATAAGCTCAGGAGGCATTGCCTGGTGAGATTTTGTTCTCTGAAGAGGATGTTGGGTTGGCCTTGAGTTGTCATAAGAAAGCCGGGCGTTCTCAAGCTCCAGAGCGGTCTCTGCCCATTTAATACAATCATCGAGTCTCTTTTCTGACAAAAATGATCCGTATTTCTTTTTCATTGCTCCGTTCCAATGATGATACAATGATGAATCACTTCTTGTGCTCCCAGTAGCCTTTCTGTATACCTGCCAGAAGGACCAAGGAATTCTGTTATTAAATTCTTGACCAAAGAACATACGCATAGTCCTCAAAATCTCGACGTCTTCTTGGGGAGTAAATAACGATGATTTTGAGTGTTGGCCTTCTGCTGGTGGAGGGGTAACAACTGGTGCTACTTGGGATACAAATTGTGGAAACATCTTCAATGGAGTGCTCGGAGTCAAAGTCGATATAGGTGGAAGAAGGAATCGTTTTTCATTCATGATTTTTTATTTGATCACAAAATATTGATAACTTTTGTGAATATGAAGAAAACATTCACTAATTTACGCTCCTTTGAAATTTGAGAGATGCATCCAGTTGAAAAAATTAACACTGCATTGAAAAAATATCATTATACATCAGAATATTTCTACATTTTCAATATGTGTCATTTCTTCCTCTCGATGGAATAGAAATTTTTCAGAAATGCAGGTTTTTTGACAAGAAGCTTTGAATATTGTGATAATATTAGAAGGAATTATTAATTTGAATATGAAACGATAAGGTTAGGATTTTATTAAAGTAATCGGATTGTTAACAATTGATTATTGTGAAGGCGAAGGGGCAATTACATCAGGCTTACTTCTGAATTCTGCGCTTGAGAGTTGTGCCATGAAGTTGGTGATGGGATGTACAAAGTAAGTAGTTGTCTTACCTTTACCCTTCAGGAAAACTTCTCCACGTTGTTCGATTTCAAATGGTGAAGATGCAATGAGTTCTTGTGTTGCCTGTGATATATGGATTCTACCAGGGATACATGTGCTTTGGAGTCTTGCTGCAACATTGATTGGGTCACCGATGATATCGAAAACTGGTTTATCTGTTCCAAGAACACCAGCAAGAATTGGACCTCCGCTGTTGATACCAACTCTCACATTGAGATTTGCATTGAGTTTCATGTTGATATCTTCAAGCTCTACAATGCATTCTAAGCCAAATCTAACCATTTGTTCGGCATGGCTTTGTGGGGGATCATTGGGAGAGAATAAACCAGCGGCTGCCATGTAAACATCACCAATAAGTTTGATCTTGGTCAGAAGTGGGTATTTAGCAATGATGCTATCGAATGCTGCAAACACAGTTGAAAGGTTACCCATGATTTCTTGAGGTGTCAGTGATGCTGAGTATTCACTAAACTTAACAATGTCGATGAAAATAATTGAGGCTGATGGGACGGTGAACGATATATCCTTTTCTCCACTATTAAGTTTAATCACAATGTCTCTTGGCAATATCTGGAAGAGTAGTTTTTCACTCTGAGATTTAGCTTCTTCTGCTTCCTGTTGTTGCTTCAGCAATAATGACTCGTTTCTAAGTATAAAAACAAATGATTGAATGGAATCTGTTGTATCTCCTTTCATTCCGAGAATTGTTACATGGCATGGTACATCTGTAGCACTATCGGTTATGCATGTCACATGATCTTCAAACACAGATGCACTTTGTCCATTTCGCATTAATGTCAATTGCTTTGATATAGAGGATTCTGAAACTTGTTGGAATACCGTTGATATTGGCTGCCCAAGCAACTGTTCTGGTGTAAAACCAAAAGTTGAAGAGACAGCAGGGTTAACTATCTCAATAATTCCACTTAACCCGGTACACAGAATAGCATCACTTGAATTATGAATAATACTCTGCGATATACTCATTCCTTGATCTTTCTCAGATGATTGTCGGTTAAGTAAGAAATCTATCAAGGGTTTGTTGTTAACAATAGCAACAGGGGGGAGCCTTTTTACAAGCATCATCGCAGTAACAAAAGCGGGTTTCATTAATAATGTGGAATATTGAGTAAAAATAGCAGAAAAGATAGCCAGTAAAAATGCTATAATTGTAAAAGACATAAGATTAGCTAAAAGTTGGTCAACAAGGTTTTGCATAACAATTGGTAGCCTATCAAGGAATTTGGCAAGTGTAGGCCATAAATGTGATGCCGAAATGTGAATAATATGATAAACTTCTTCTGAAGATATGGCTCCATTAAACTTATCTGGGTTAGCTGCCACACCAGCAAGCATATCTTTGTATACAGCCAAAGCTTGATTCAAAGAGATACATCTGTAGATATCATGTGTTGTAGTGTCATTAATGGTAAGGCTGCAAACCTCAAGTAAGTTAATCTGATCGAGTTGTGTATCAAATCCATAGCATGGTGGATAGGTGCTATCTCCCTGAAGGATAAACTCATTTGAGGCAATAACTTGATTAATGTCTGCATTGAGTTGGGCAATTACTTTGGCTCTAGTTGTAACATTTTGAACCAATGTATCATTCAAAAGAATTGTTTGAAGGACATGCAATAAGGATTCAGAACTGTAAACCAATCGGAGAAGACCATGTAGTGACCACATATTAATCCTATCAAATTCAGAATTAATAGAAATGCATTTTGTAACAAAATAATAACATAAAAGAGAAACACAAATTGAAATTAAAAACACAACAAAAATGATTAAATAATTAACTGGCATCCTGTTGTGGGTTTCCCCGATATAATCATTGTCTACTTCATTCTCCTTCATGAGAGGCATTTTAGCATCTTCTTTTGTTTGTGGATCAAGAGATAATAATACCTTTAAAACAAACCTAATCTCACGGTTAAATGCCAGAGAAAGTATTAGAGTTGGTAACAATGTTATTAAAAGAAGAGATCCTGGAAAAGCCAGTTCATATACTTTGAATTCCTTATTAAGAGCAGATCCAACAGATAATTGATATGTCAAAAAGTTATTAAATTGTGATTGAACTGTTTTTGTCATTTCTTCATAATTAATCATAGTCTCACAAAAGTCTTGCTGAGCAAACCAATTTGATACATTTGCATCACCAGACAAACGACTGGCCAAAAAGACGAGATAAACCATTGTGTTCTTAAGGTTAGTCGTTCTATTTCCAATATAATTTCCTTTGTGACAGAAGTGAATGGGTAGTGAATCCTTAAGAAGCTCTTTCCCAATTGTATATACTTTTTCTCCTTCAGAAGAAAGATCAGAAAGCTCGTGAAGAAGATCCGACAAAGATTCCCTAGTTTTCAATGTCCAAGACATGGTATCAACACTGAAATTGCTTGTTAAATTCAAATAGTGCTGAAGATTAACATCTTTCTCAACAAGACTTTGATGGAATGCTCCATTACTAAATCTCCCATTATACTGATTATACTTAAACAACAATAAAATATTACTTAATGAAGAATAAAACCTTGTGTGTGCAAGTAAATATATTGTATTTAAGCCTTTGCTGCGGCGATTAAACTGAGTATCCATATTTAGATATAGATATACAAATGAGAAACAAATACAGAAAACAGTTAATGCTGCAGCCAAGGATAACCACCGAAGAGACATTGGCATTCTATCTTTAAGTGAATGGTGGAGAGCCAATCTAGTTTTTGGTTGCTTGAATAGCTTTCTAGCCATTGATTCTTCAAGTTCTGCATCTAGTTCACTTGTGGCGCTAAGAGGTCCTGAAGAATCTTTGTGATCAGAAGAATGGCTTCCCTTTTTATGTGACTTTTTGGTGATAATATTCCCTTTTAGATCAATCACATTTTTCTTCACATAATCAGGAAAAGAGGCAACCAAAGATCTGAATGCTAAATCGTAAGAAAAGTTAAACCCAAGTTCAATTAACTCTGCTCTGTGTTTCTTAACAATAGATAAATCAAAGTCGGTCATACATTCTGACAGAAATCTAGAATACTCATCACAAATCTTAGAATTGTTAGGATAATCACGAACAGCTTCATCCCATAGAGCTTTAATGTTCTGCATTTGTGATCCAAGATCTTCAACAACTGATGTGGAGGCGGTTGATAGAGACCAGAAGCTTCTTATATCAGCTTCGCATTGTTTACTCAGAGTCTTCAATTCAAGAAGCCTATCATTTGAATCGGATGAAACCGATGACTGTCTAATAATTCTAACATGGTTCACTTGATATATAAGGAATCTATCAGCAAATGACAAATCTCTCCTCGATGTAGCATTTGAAAACAATAGATTCAATTGACGGGTCTCACCAGGGAAGAAAGAAAGCATTTGAATGCATGAGCAAATCGAATAATTAGATGTATGATTTTGAACAATAAAATGTAGTAAAGACCAATCAACAAATAAATCACTGATTAGCTCATACCCAAATCTAAGATAAATAAGCGCCTTAAGCTCGTTCTGGTCAAGTCCAAGTTGAATGAATCTAGTATTCTTATCATCAGAAGACAAAGGATTTTCATCATCATTTGTTAGAGAAACTCTAATACTCTCAACTTTTTTGGTAAATAATACTATATATAGAATGTAGCTTAGAATAAGAGTAGATACAGCACCAATTGCAGGAATATAAGGGAATAATGTGGGTACTAAAAACATTGCTCCCATTGTTATATCAAGAGAAGCAGCAGCAGTAATATAGGCAGCATTAAGAGCAGAACTAGTCACCATATGGAAAGGAAGATTAAAATCTTTGATTAAAATATGGATACAAATTGCAAAATGGCAAGCTTGTATCAATAAAGTGGTCCATTTGGGATATATTGTCAAAACAAACGACATAAACACAATCACTGGGCTTAATAGTGCTAATTTGTTCAAAGATTCTGGTTCAAACATCGAATAAGTATTTGGTACTATGTACGCAGATCTGCAAGCAAGAGCAAATGCATAATTATCAATAAGTCTAAAACATGTAAATGCCATAGCCCCAATAATCATGTAAAACCATAATGCTTTGTTTCCTGTTGAGACCAACATATGAAATGATGCTCCTGTAAATGCAGCAGCAGGATGGAGCATGAGCGGAGAAATAACATCAGATATCAAGCGCGAAACATAAAGAGTCCAAACCATAAATCTGTGATGACGCGAATAATACACTAACTCAAAAATAATCCATCCAGCAGCAAGGAAAAATAATGAAGCAACTATAACCAACATCATTGTAAGATAGCTCAAATCATAGTTAACATCCAATAGCCAAAAAACTTTGCTCAAAACAGCTAATGTTGATGTAATTGTACTGTTCGCTGAATCATAAAACTGATGAAGTGGCCATAGTGCAGAAAATAAAACTTGTAGATAGAAAAAGTTCGATATAAATATATATATTTCTGAAGGAATATCAGTATGATGAGCAATCTGGTCTACCAATGGAAAAACCCTGTCAAAAGAGGAGCTTTTCCCTTGAAGAAGACTTTTTCTAACGGCATTATTATTTTCGCTGGTTGATTTCGAAATCGCAGAATTATCAACGGGCAACATTAAAAAAACTGTTATGACTTTACTCTTTGAATCCCCAAATAAGGATCACAAATATTTAAGACCAATTATTTTGGGTTTTAATTCAATTATGTTTTTATGGTATTGATTGTGGTATAAAAAGCATAAATCCATTGAATTACTTTCAATTGGAGAATATGTTTTTATCAAAATTAAAAAAGTTATTTTCCCGTTAATGGGCTTCTGAACCTGATTGGTGATTTCGAACGATAGACAATTGGTTTAACAAAATGTTTATTGATCGTATGTGGATCATCTATTTGCGGTTTTTTTCGTTATGATTGATACAACAGCATTAAATATTCAACAGATGATAATGAATCGGCATTTTCGATATTGGGTAGTATAACATTATTAAAACACTATTTTCTTTTATACAACAAATAACATTTTATCTTGAAAATAACTTTCAACATTAATCTGTTGAATAAGACCTGTTTTGAAATGACAGTTCATCCCCGTCAAATTTGAAATAAAGAATCGACCTTGCTCGTTTTGAAAATTGGCAATGATATATCAGAAATTTCATAATTATTTGAATTCTCATTTTTATTTCAAAATTATCGAACATTTTGTGAGGAACCTGGTTAGGTACTTAGTACTTCATTTTCAATTTGATGAACCATCATACTGATCAAGATACTCTTGAAAGCCAGCAATTGGATTTAATATCCTCATCTGTCTCTTATGCTGATGAAACACCATTGTTATCATCTGTTTCAAATGGAATAAGCATGCCAAGTTCAGTTGTGTTTCTCACAAATACAATGACTGGAATGGGATTATTAGCAATTGCCTTTTGTTACCGAAATGGGATTGTCCTGAATCTGATCTTAACTTCAGTTCTTGCATTATTCTCAGTTATATCATTTGGATTATTGGTTGATGTATCAACAAAATCCAACCTAGAAGATTATGGTGAATTAATGGTGCCAACATTTGGACAAAGATACAAAAAATATTCTAATATTATTATTGGTCTTACATTATTTGGAGTTATAGTACTGTACATGCTGTTCAGTTCATCTCTACTTAAAAGTGTTTTATCTGAAATCCCAGGAATTCCTCAGATCCTTCTTAATGACAAGGTTCTTATATTTGGCCCATTAATTTTGTTTGATCTTCCATTATCATTATTGAAATCTGTGTCAGCACTATCAAAAGTATCATATATCTCAATGGTTCTTGTTATAATTTATGTTACCCACTCTGTATATTACTTTTCATCTGGGTTAATGAAAAATGGTTTTGACCCTAAAGGTGAAATGAAACTGATATCAATAGGAAAGTTACTCATTCCCTCTTTGGCTATTCAAGCAACCACTTATAATTGCCACCCTAACATCTTCCCAACATTACAAAAATTAGAGAATAATACTAGAGAGAGGAAAACAAAAACTATGATTCTTGTGGGAATACTTTCTTTCATTATATTCAACATTACTGGTATATGCAGTTATTTCACTCTATTTGATAACATTTTAGACCCTGTGACTATCGCGTACTACCCTCATGGTCGAGCTTTCACAGTTGTTACAAAAATTCTCTTTTCCCTCAAACTTGTTATAACCATACCCATCCTGTTCTTTGCTTGCAGACTCTCATTCTATGAAATTTTCTTCACACAAAGTGTGAGCAATGCAATCTGGAATTCTTCAGGAATCATGTTGCTTTGTTTGGCTGGAGTATTCGCCGCCTACTTCCAAAGTATTGTAAAAGTTTTTGAAGTTGTTGGAGGGATATCAAGTCCAATAATTGTATACATCCTTCCAGCTGCATTCTATATCAAAATATGCCAAAAGGAGAACAAGTTCAAATACTATATCTCATATATGTTCATTTTGTTCGGATTATCAATGATACTTGTATCACTATATGATACCTTCAAATAAAAAATAAAAAATTGTACTATTTTTGCTGGCAAGATCAATATGAGCAAAGCCCAACTTAAAAAACAGAAGATTAGGGAGGAAACTGAGAGACTAAATTCTATTCGGAAACTTTTGTCACAAGCAGATTCTGTTGAAGATTATCTTGCTGATCTTCCAATTTTCCGCAAATTCAAGAAAAACGAATTAAACGTTGACGTTAGAACATTCCAGCATTGTCCTGAAGAATACAAAGACTGGGTTTTTGACCTAACCTCTAGGAATATGCGAGAAATATATGAAAAAACATGGGGATGGAACGATTCGAACAAACGCGCTGAACTTTTTAGCGAGTTTTCTCATTATTTAATTGGATTTGATAATGAAACACCAATGGGTTTCGTTCATTTTAGATTTGAACCAATTGAATTTAATACATGTATTTATTTATATGAATTGCAGGTTGAGCCAAAGTATCAGAGAAATGGTTTCGGAAAGTTTATGATGCAAGCAATCGAAATGATTGCCCTAAAGAAGGGTATGGATCTGATAATGCTGACTGTGTTAAAGGAGAATATCGATGCAAGAAGGTTTTACACAAGGATGCACTATGATTTGCACTCTTCATCACCATCAATTGCAGTCCCTGAAGAAGATCATGAATACCACCATGAAATCAGATACAAGAGCCTCATGAAGAAATAAAATACATCGATTTCTTTATAATTTACCAACCATCCATTATGCAATTATGAAACACTGATGACCCCATGAAATACTTCTGGTACTTGGTATCTGCTAATAATGTTATGTTTTTGACTTGAAAAACATTACCTTCGACCATCTGTGATGTATTTCCAAATTCTTTAAAGCCCACTCCAGACATAACCATTGCTCCATCATTGAGATAATCCTTTGTTCTTGAATGTACAACAGATGGACTCTCTCCAGTTCCATCATATATCATTGGAATAACAAAATGAAATAGATCATTACTCACAAGTTCATACCCTCTTCCTCCAATCAGTGTTCCATCCATTGTTTTCTTGGGATACCACCACCCCACTGCTTGCGAGAAAAACAGCTTAACTGGCGCAGCATCAATTATCTTACGAATCCTTCGATTCATTTCAAGCCATGTTGGAAATCGTTCTTCGACAGGTTTTTCTCCCGCATGTGCTTCACAATCTGAGTGGATTCCAACTACAGGAAGATTGTTTCGAACAATAAAATCAATAATATTTTGGACTTTTGATAATGCATTTTCTTGATTATCAATAAACGATGGATCTTCAAGTGTCATCCAGTGCACTTTAACACCAGCATTATTCATTGCAATAATAAAATCTTTCACATAATTCATTGTTGCATTATTCGAAGAAATCGGCAATGAGAAAAATGAAAAATTAAACCCTTTTGATTTCACAAAATCTACCTGTTCTGCGATTGTTTTATCATTATATCCGTAATACCAAGCGCCATAACAATCAACTAGAGCCCCACCACAAACATTTGTCCAATTCAATCCTTCTGGCGCAGGTGGAGGTTTTGAATCTTTATCAACAACAACATATATAACTGTGGAAATAACTCCAACAAAAATGAATCCTGATAATATTTTAGTTTTTAATGTCTGTTTTTTCAAAAACTCTACCATTTTTATCTATTCGAGTTTTTGAACATTATTCACCATTTCGAGGTATTTTTGTGTTCCATTGATAGATCCTATGGAGAGATATTGTTTACACATAGGAACGTACCTATCATCTTGAGAGCATTGAGCTACTGTCATGCAAAAAGACTCATATGGATTATTCGCTGATGAATAGAAAGGATACATAATATTTTGAGAGAATGATGAATCAAATCCACCAATCATAGAATACTCAGAATAAACATTCGATATCAATTTGCTAGTTTTCTTCTTGTTGGCATCAAGCCCTGATTTGAAAAGTTGCAAAAACTTGGAGTGCGAACTTGTTGATTGCAGACTTTCGAATGATATACCTTCAATTGTGGTAAATCTTGAGATTTCCTTGACAACATACCCCCCTATCGAGTGACCCACAAAAAGTTTTGTATAATTACTGGGGGAATTAGTATAGTTCTGATATAAAGACTCAATGTGTTTTTCATGGTACGATGATTTTAGTAGTACATAAGAACCAATATTGGAAAAGAAGACATAATGATGAGACATCATTTTTAGGTATGCAGAAAACATAGGAACAACTGATGATAATATTGTTGGAACCAGTGTCTTAACATATTCTTCAAGAAAAACAGACCAGCCCTTTATTGAGGCAATCCCATTATTAAGATACACAATAACTCGGTTCTGATTATCTGTGAATGAATATGACTCGTAATCAGAATCAAGGGATTCGATTTGAAAACGGTCCATATTGATACTATTTCCATAAATATACTTCAAAATATTGGAGAGGCTTGATGAATTTGCTATATTAATCTTGGATTTATTCAACGTATCCCTTAATAGCATTGGAATTGTGGATAAAGCAGACAACTGAATAAAATCAATTCCAGTTGAAAACTTCGTAAAACAAAAAGATGGATTCCTATTTGGAATATGTATGTATGCGGATGAATTATCAAAGTATTCAAGATCAACGGATTGTGGAGATATCCAAAACATACTAAATACAAAAAACATAACTATTATAACAGCAGCAAGAATATATAGGCCAGCTGTTATAATCACAATAATCCAAAGGTTGCCTTTGCTTTCTTTAGATTTGTTATATACCCTTTTTAAAGATGGAGCAGAAAATGTGAATAGATAAGGCATAAGTGGTGTAAGAATTACTAGTGATAGCATTCCAGAAATTAAAGGAGGTTGTTTGAAAGAATTGATCAATAGAGAGAAAAACATAGAAAGATATGCAATAAAAAGAAACTTTTTCTTAGGAAAATCGCTATTGGCATGAAACATATTGACTGAAGGATTGATTATTAATGATTCCCACTCTTTGTCTTTGTGGATCTCTGCTGGATCAAAAAGATCCAAGAAGAACTGTGTAAGTGTTAATAATTCATCGGTTTCCGTATTAGAAGAAGAGTCTGTATCATCCAACATTGATAATTGAACAGCTTGTTCATTCGTTTCTTCTCCAATTGCAAATGGACGAAATGTTTTCCATGAAAGCTTAATTATTCTCCAACTATATTGAGCAATAGGTATCATTCCTATTATAAATAGCAGAAAACCAGACCAGAATACTCCTGTATTCATATTTTCTATAACAAGAAATGCAATTAAAACAATAATTATCAGAGAATACAGTATTAAAATCAATATATTTTGGCTCTTTGTCAAACTGGTATTAATCTTAAGCTTGTTATATAGCTCGGAAATGTGACTGAAAGTTACATTCTCCCATAGCTTTTTGAAAAATGATTGTACAATCCTAAAAACCAAAAAAAGAATATAAAATATAATAGGATAAGCAATATTCATGAAGTATACCATGAAAGTTATCTCTAATGGCTCGAAATGGATAATTGCAGAAACAATCTTCACATAGAAATTAATTAAGAATGGAAATACAAATGTTAGAAAACTGGCAATAGAAATATATTCGATTAAAACAACAATCGTAACAGTTAACCCATAAACAAGATATATTAGAAAACCAAAATCCATATAAAATTTGGGATTTTATCCTATTTGTTTAATTTTTTAAGATTGTCAATAGCATTATTATGAAGAGGGTGATTGATATCATCAATCAAGCAGAAAATTATGTCAAGGTATGATCTAATGAATGAGTCTGCATATACCAAATCATTTCGAGTGTTTAAAGCAAGGGTATTTAGGTTCATTAACTTATTTTCTGTTAAGTTCTCAACAGATAAACCATTAAAAACTCTTGAATATACTTCGCTAACATTTAGTTCCTTTTCTATAATATATTTGGCAAATGATTTCTCTGGTTGCATGGAATTGTGTGACATTATCTCTACATATAATTCGGAGAGTGTTTGATCTTTTGAATGAATGTATTCGATAAATATATTGGAGAAGGATAAGAGTTGGCCTTCTTTAAGGGATATTAACTTTTTCTTCAAGAAATACGAAGATAATTCCAAATAATGAACATCTTTCTTGGATTCGGAAAACGATACCGTAAATGCTGTGGAAACCAGATTGGAATTCGGTTTTAACTCATTATTGAGAGTTAATGTATAAATGATCTCAACGATATCTTCCCTGAAGTGGCATTCGGTATTTAATAATGCATTGAGACAGACATTAACAATATTAATTCGATATTTTCCAAAACAGTCTAACACAGTCTGATTGTTAATGATAGCAAGGGGTATGGAAACAATGGAAGAGTTAGTTTTTTCGATAATAGACACAAAATGATTTGGCAATTCACCAACCAAATCAAGATTTTCGTCCCTTATTTCGACTAAAAGATGAGAAATTATAGACAAATATATAAAATTGGACATTTCATTATCGGGCTTGGATTTAATTGCTTTATTGAGTATCCTAACAATACTATTAAAAACACTTTCATCAAGAGTCAAAACAAATCTAATAATGGATGACATTGTTAAATTGAACGATTGAGGGCTAGAAATATTTATCTTATTAAGTTTGGAATATGATGTCAAGTTATAAAAGAGCAATTGGATATCATTGATAAGGGAATCGTTATTGAAATAAAATGAGACAGAAATCCAAAGTATAGTCAATAGAATCATTTCTGGGGATAACCTTGTTTTGATATCGGAAATCATATAAAAAGTTTTTTTCGAAAACTCTTTCATTGATGATAAAAATATCATATAAGTCCCCAAAAAAGTACCATCAGAAATCAATTCCTCTAAAAGTTGAGTAACAAAACTAGAATTTCTATTACTATTTAAAAACTCAACGAACTCTGATGAATCTTTCTCTTGAATGCATTTGAATGATTTTTTCAAATACACATAAGCCATGGGATTATCATAAAATGATACTGACAAAAGCTTTCCTGTTCCTTTTATGGAACAAATATCGCTATGAAAACTATTTGCTATTGAATTAAATATTATTGCAGATGGTAATACATCAATACAACCAAAAAAACCAATTACAATGGGAATCCGATCAGCGTTAATTTTCTTGAAAATATTATTATAAACCTCGTTAAGCATTTGGCATTTTGAAGAAAGAATGTTAGATTCGTAATATTGATACTTAATTCTAAAGAGGGTTAAAACAACATTAAATGCAGCAGACCTTAAATCATTATCATCTGATAATAATAATGGAGCTAAAAGAACCATTGATTTTTCGATATTTGTTGGGATTTTTAGAGATAAATTATTATAAAACTCAATGAAAGAATGGGTATAAACAAGACACCGAATAATATTTGGATTTGGTAAATATAAATTCATTGATTCAATTAAAGAATTTATCACTTCAATATTATCAGTAATACTAGCCAGTTTTTTGTACAAATCACTACAATAATCATCAACAATAATAGAATCATCATTATTATTAACTAAAAACCCAAACAACCCCTTGAAAACACTTAATGTCGAGATACTGTTCTTTTTCACTTTTTGAAGTAAATATGGATGAATCATACAAAAAACATCCAAATTTAAGAGTTTCTTTGATAGTTGTTCAACAATGTTTTGATCAGCATCAGGCAGAACCTTAAGTAATAATGGGGAAAAAATTGAAGCAAGACTAAATGGAGGGTGTTTTGGTAAAATTTTCATTAAGATTGTGCAAATATTTGACTTGTCTTCAGATTTAAATGGTACATTCAGAGAGTATAATAGTTGTATTAAGATTCTCACAAATCTTTCATCTAAATCTTTTTCAAAAATCGAAAAAATATTATTTGACTTCCCAATCATATTAATAAATGATAATAAGGTCTTCATTGCCCGAGAACAATTTGTATTTGCAAACACCTCAAAGGCTCTCAAAAAAATCCAGGTATTTTTTATAACAAATTCTATGCTGAATATTCGGTTATATATTGTGTCAAGAATAATATCAGAAACACTCCTTATTGATGATAAAATACAAACGTATCTATTGTCATTTAATGTCTCAAGTAATGTCTTACAATGCACAATGAAATCGTTCTCGTTTTCATTATTTAGAAAACAACCAACAATACTTAAAATATCATTGGATTCAAGGGGCGTTTCAACATTAAAACACTTGGATAAAAACCTTTTCATTATATCATAATTGATAGTTCTGTTCGGTTCATTATATATAAAAATTCTTGATACAACTGCAAGAATGAATAGTGGTTCTCCCAAAGTTAAATCTTTTCCTTTTTGATACAAAAAGGAACAGATGTCGCAAATAATGATATCTGAAGAAATATTCTTCATTGATTCAACAAATCTGACATAATATTTTTCATGATAAACTAAAAATGCATCCATTAATAATCTTGGTACTCGATAATCCGGATCAGTTTTCGAGATTCGAATTAAAGAATTGAGAAACCCATCAATAATTGATTCAGAAATTTCATTTGTCAAATATCTTTGATTGATAATATATTCGATTCCACTAAAAACAACTTTTGGAGAGTATTTCATCGCGCTTTCAAGAATCTTCTTGCTGGTTCTAAAAAGATCGCATTTCACTCCAATAATAAATATTACATATGAATCATTGTCCAAACTCAAAGCAACATCATAAACCATTTTCTCACCTTTCCTAGATTCAATAAATGCTGCAAAATTTTGAGCATGGTCGCTTTCAAAAGATTTAACAACCTTGCCAAATCCAAAAGATACGATAGAAACTTGCTTAATTGATGAAAAATCAGGATGATCAGAAGAAGTGGGCATTAGATGTAATATATCATATACGTTATTCAAAACAGTATCATTTTTGTTCAAAGTCCAATCAGTAAAAATCCGATGATATAGGAACCCGATGTTAAGTTTTTCATTCCTATCAACTTTGTCAACCAATGAATACAAAAATTTAAGAGTCATATTGCATTCCCAATCAGACGCGTCTAAGAATTGATCAATCTCGTTTTTACTTGACCTAATGCCTTCGACAAGTCGTTCTATTATAGAGTTCTCATTCACGGATGGCAATATTAGAGAAACTGCAAGTAAAAATATAGGAGATTTGTATATATCAGATGAGAAAATATATTTAACTGTATCATTATTTGATATATTTTCTGGAAAATATACTAAATAGAGTGGTTTAAAACAGTTATTATCAGAAAAAGTGTAGCGTTCTTTTCCAATTTCAGAGTATTGGTCAAGCATCTCCAAAAACAACACATAATCTTCATATAAATCGAACCCAGTGAAAATACATAAGAAGTCATATAAAACATTAGCTAAAAGGTCCGAATCTTTATCATCATCAACATTCAGGAATATCTTTGTTATTATAGAAAAGATCCGACTTTTTTCATTCGGAGGGCTTGCTTTTGCTCGATTTAGTAAAACACTCATATCTGTGAAAAAAGAGCTCGATTGGATAATACATTCCAAACACTGATCATCTTTCATTGGATTAGATCCAATCATACTCGTCACAATTCTATTTAGAATCATCTCATTTGTGCTCGACATAAATATGACAATGTAAAGTTATTTTTTTTGCCAAAGATTTGTTACCCGTTTTTCAAACTCGAGTATTAGGATTCCGAGGTAAATCCTATGGAGTTTTCCCCTTTCATTCATTGCATTTAGATCAGCTTAATTATTAGGAAGAAATTCAACAACGATAAGAAAACCATTATCATTAACTTCATGAGAGATGACAACAACTCAACACTATTATCATTTGCATGAATATCTGCTTTCTGATTAACTAGACATTTGACAACACTTAAATGACCTTTAGGAGCAGCAATATGAGGAGAGACATATTTACATCATCTCTTTTGGTGAAGTAAGACATTGCTCATGCAAAAGATATCTAAATTCTTATAACAGCTGAACCAATAATACTGTATTGTAAAGTACATTTCATATATTTCACTACATTAAATACTTTTCGACTATCAACACTGCTCTAAATCCCAATCAAGAATTGTGGGATTATTACAATATATGAAGACTCCAATACTTTTTGTTCTTAGCGCCATCGTGATATTTATTTCATATTTCTTTTATTTTTCGAAGACTTTTGTTCGAAATTGTAATGGGATTGATCATGTAATCAATGAAGAGTTCAATAAATCTCTGAATCAATCTTTTATACACAATGGGAGGAATATTCACGCAATTACTGGACCTTACAGATCTGGAAAAACCTCTAATATAGATATTTTATGTGAAGATTTGATTTTTAAAAGAGAAATTCCAATTTTAGTTAGACTTTCGTCAATTGTATCATTAGAAGAAATTTTCGATGATATACGGCTATCATATGTGAAAAATATGTATAGATTATTCCCTTTTTTGACGTTGTCACAACAATCTCAATTGAAAGTAATATCTGGGAATTTTTCGAGTTCTAAATTCGTTTTATCGATACCAAAAAAGTATTTTTCTGATGAAATGTCAATATTGGGAAAAATTAAGGGAGTTAATGCATTTTTGTCGATAATTCACTCCATTGTTCCATGTCATTTAGTCGTTGATGATGCTGATCTTTTATTTTTGATCCGTGATAAGAATGGGGCATATATTAATAACGAGAGTATTATGTTTTTAGAGGAATTGATTCACAAAAGACCATATCAAGTTGTGTTAACACTTTCCAATACTCTATATTTGCAGAATGTATCATATTTAAATAATCTTATCATACACGACCTGAATTATTCCGAAAACTTTGTTGAAGAACTCATCAAGAGACACTATTTTACACGAAAAGAGACAAATTCGATTCTGAAGATATTTGGCATACATCCTGGTGTTATGTCATCAATATACAAACATTTAGTTACGAACCAAACATTAAAAGATTCAATCACGTTTGTAAATGCGAATATAAAAGAATCTATTGCAATCACGGGCAATAACAAATTAATGAAACAGATATGCATTTCAAAAGGAAGGCTGTATCTCAAAGATATTTATAAGGAATCCTCAGCTCTCAAAATGATCAAATCTGGTTTTTTATGGATAAACAGAGAAGGAATGGTTGAGACGGCGCATAATGGGATCGTTAATATTGCCTGTTCGCTGTCTTAGTTCAAGTGTTAAAATATGATTCGTTTAACAATTTTTATGAATTTATCTGAAGTCTCATTTTCTCCAACAGTATCATTAAGTGGAATATCAAGTGTTCCAATGAGTAAAGATAATCAATGGATTAGAGAAAACCTAGATTTGAGGATAAGAGTTGCTTCTTTGGAAAACCAATTAACTAAACTGTTAAACGAGAAATGTATAACTGAAAGCACAATTAGTAACTATATGGATGAGATTAAAAATAGTTCTAAAGCTTTATTAGAATGTAGAAATCTGAATGAAGAGTTGTTGATTTGCCAACAGAAAATTATTGGACTTGAAAATGATCTCAAAAGATCAAAAGAATCCGAGAATAATTTAAAACAAGAAAATATATCGCTCCATTATACTTTAACAGTATTAGAAAGCAAAAATGGAACCAATTATGTTAATCACAATGATTACCAAGCGATAAAACTCCAAAACTCTAAAATTCAACAAGAAATTTCAATTATGGAATCAAAAAATGCAGAACTTGTCGTTGAGAATCTTCAAATCAGATCAAAACTCAAAAGTATTGAGACAAATGGGTTATCAATGAAAGCAGAGCTTGAAAGTGCAAAGAATATTATTCAGGGTCTTGAGACCAAATTGAAGGCCACAGAAGAACAAAGAATTGATTTATTAGGCAGATATGATAACATGTTGATGTTAAACCAATCTCATGAAGGAATTCTATATAATAAAGAGGAGGAGATTCGTAGATTGTTAAACACTATTAAAGTCAATGATATTATGTTAAGAGATGTATCAAAAAGATTTACTACTGATAAATTATCTTCAATATTCATGAATATGAACACTATTGAACAAAAACTATCAAATCTAGATGATAAGCTTCAGAGGGTTTCGTTCAAAGCATCAAGTATTGACTCCACCGAAGAAACAAGGATAATAATAAACAGATTGCTTTCCCTGATTTCACAAGGAATGGGAATAGAACCATCTAAAATACCGACCGCCTCAGAATTAATAAGGATTAAAGGACTTTTAGATGGTTTTTCTAGTACAGTTGAGAATATGATACTACATAAGAAACCCATACATTATTCAGATGACACTTTGCAGCTCATTCATAGAATTGGGAGCAGCATTGTTAAGTCTTCAGCAAGAATGCATGAGGATCATGTTGAAATGATGAAAACATTATTGCAGAATAAAACAACAACATTTTACTCACATATACATATCTCGAAGAAATCTTGAAACTGAGTGAAATTAATGATATCTTTAATCTGTGACATCTTTGAAAAGTACTCTTGAAGAGAATTGGCTCTTTTGGCCAAAAATGATGGATCATTTTTTGAAATGAATCTTTTTGGAGGAAAATCGGATAATAAATATCTTTTCCTCAGAATCTGATCCAATTTTTCAATCTCTGAAAACCTTTTCGTTACATAATGGGAAACACATTGATCATCATGAACAAAACCAATTTCAATACAATAAAAAGCCGTTCCTATTTCTTTATTCATCTCGTAGCTTTCAACAGATATAAAAAATTTCGGGATTGATGTCGATTTAATGATTTGATTATGTTTCTTTAATGGTAAATCAGATAAACATGTCCTCATTAAATTTTTTATATATTTGTGACAGTCCACCGCTTTTTGAATGAACATATTTCTGATAATTATCTGGCACTTTTCTTCCCCTTTTTGTCTTTGGATTTCGGATCCTCGACTTCTGTCTGTCCATAACTCTCAGAACATGGTTTCGTTTCCGCTGTTATAGCAACATCAGCCTTTGGATGTCTAAGAATGTTGTTAGACGCTTTTTGGATTTTGGATATCATGTTAAACATATCATTGTGAAAATCTTCAGATTGAGTGGAAAGAAGTGTGTGAAGCAATTCCAGCTGTTTCTTGATTTTTCCTGATATTCGATGATGATTGATCCTCTCTTGTGGAATTCTGAAGATAGATATATCATATATGTATGATAGATAATTTAGGATTTCCATTGGAGAAGCTTTTTCTACAGGATTGTTGGATTTTGTGTTTGTTTGTCTGGGGGATTTCTCGGCAAATTCCATGTTAGTATGAATGCTACGGATTCTTTTCGGGATTTTCAGTTTGTTAATGTTAGACTTTGTCGCCCTTTTACTATCATCAGTTCTAGAATCAGATTCGATACTCTCTTGAGAAAACAATCCACTTGATTTTGAAGGTTCAAGCATGGAAATCTTCGATAGCAAGTAGTTTCTCAAGTTCTCAGATGAGTTTTGTATTTCATCAAGAAAACTTAAGCAAATCCTCATTGTTATTTTGGATAATCCCTCACATATCGAGAGATTTTGGGATAACAATGGCCTAATTCTCTTATTGTCATCGAATAGGGGAATGTATTGGTTTAATACTGTTGAGTATTTTAATCCAATTGTTTTTCTATCTTTAACACACTTTAGTATTGAATCAGTAAGTTTCTCAATGTCATTAATTGAATGATCAATCTTATTAGACAAGTCTTCAATTTGTTCGGAAAGTCTATCATTAACGATCCACAATCTTTCGAATCTTTCTTTTGAATCATTACTAGGACCATATTTTATCTGCCTATATGCTGATAGTTCACTTTCTAACTTGGTTACAAGGCTCTTCTGTTCTTTTGATACCTGACTAAGAATATCGCGCTTTTCTTTTGAACTAGGATCTATTGTTATTCTATTGATTATTTCTGGATCAATATTAGTACCGAAATCTGTCTTTTGGAAAGAAAGATCAGAAAAACCAGAGCAAATATCATCGAAAGAAATACTCCTTGATTGTTGGCCATTTGATACGTATTTAAATCCTGATGCATGACTATTAAGAGCTTCTAATTCATATTGAAGTGAAAGCCCAACGCAGCTTAATAGATAGGTGGGGATAGTATTGAAGTTCCTTCTTTTTGACATAGAATCCCCAATAAAACGCGATTCTTCTTGCTTTAAATCATTGTTTTCTTTAAGAAGGCATTCATGAGTATTTATTAAGCCCTGAACGCTCCCATATTTATTAGATACGTGAACAGATGATATTGCGCTATCTTCGACAATTAGTATGCGTTTCTTTAATGAATAAGCAAGTTCTTCTAGTCTACTAAATTGAAGATCTCTGATTTTGAGACCATACACATCATTCTCAATACTACCATTTTTTGCGGAAGTAAGAGTAGATATATCACTAATTTGCTTTTCAAGAGATTTTATCTCATTAAGAATATCTGTTTTCCGCTTTTCATGCTTAGATCTATTAATTTCATGAATAAACGATGTATTAAGATCAAATTCCTGGAAATCCTCGCGGATCCGAGTCTCTTTAGATTTTATATCGTCTAAAACACTTTTCTTCTTATCATTGCTCTTAGTTAAGCTCTCAAACGATCTATTCTGAACTTTCCACGATTCCATAACGCTTCTTATTATCTTATCTTTCTCATGTGAAGTTGTCGATGATATTGCATTGCGTAAAAGGGAAAAACTAGTCTCCTGTGCTTTAACACCGGTCTCTATTATCTCATCCAGTTCTTCAAGCATTAGCCGTTTAGAATTGTTGAAAGAACCTCTTTTATCGTCAGGTTTTAACGATGATGAAACTTTGAAAGGAAATCTGGACACATGGCGGTTGTGACTGGTCTCACTCTCGCACATGTCGTCTAATGATACATTGCTCACATTAGAGGATTTGCAAATTTCTGCGTTCTTCTGGACACCAAGTTTTGAACTTTATAATTCTGTTGCTGGTCTTTATGATCTCGGTCCAAACGGTTCGGCTATAGAGCGCGCACTTCTTGAAAAGTGGAGGGAACATTTTGTTCTTGAGGATGATATGCTTGAAGTTAGATGCACTGCTCTCACTCCCAGGCCTGTTTTGGATGCTTCTGGACACACTTCTAAATTTTCTGATTACATGCTCACTGATCTTGTTAACAGCCAATTATATCGTGCTGATCAGTATATTGAAAAATTCCTCGAATCAAAGATGCACAAGGCAACTGATGCTGCACTTAAAGAAGAACTCCATCATGTTATCCCAAAGGTTGGAGATTACAATCGTGAAGAACTTATTGCATGCATGGAAAAATATAACGTTGTTTCTCCCGAAGGAAACAAGCTTAGCACACCCGAGGCTTTCAACTTAATGTTTGGAACACGCATTGGTCCTGGTGCTCGTTCTGTTGAATCATATCTTCGCCCAGAAACAGCTCAAGGAATTTTTGTCAATTTCCCACGTCTTTTCAATGCTAACAGGCAATCACTTCCATTTGCTGCTGCCCAAATTGGTGTCGCATACCGTAATGAAATTTCTCCAAGAAATGGACTTATTCGTTGCCGTGAATTCCAAATGGCCGAAATTGAACACTTTGCCGACCCTGAAAGACTTGACGATTTCGAAAAGTTCGAGTCTGTTGCTGATGTTGTTATTTCCTTCTTCCCAGCATCTGCTCAAGAAAAGGATCTTCCAGCTTTCTCAATGACTTTAGGAGAAGCCTTTGAAAAGAAGGTTATTCCCCATAAGACCATTGGTTACTACATTGGCCGTGTTTATCAATTTCTAGTAGCAGTTGGCTTGAACCCAGAAAAGATCCGCTTCCGCCAACACCGTGCTAATGAAAAGGCTCACTACTCACGTGACTGCTGGGATGCCGAAGTATTAAATAGCATCACCGGATGGTTAGAGTGCGTTGGTATTGCTGATCGTCAATCCTTTGATCTTACTCAACACTCCAAATTTACAGCAAAGAAAGGCGAAGATATCAATACTCAATTAGTTGTTACAACTAAGTTAGATACACCAATCAAGAGCCACAGACTTGCCATTGTTCCCGAAAAGGGTGCTGTTGGTAAGGCTTTCAGAAAGGATGCTGGAGAAGTCGTTCAAGCATTAGCAAATCTTCCTGAAAATGAAATCAGGGCAATCCTTGAACTTATTGCCCAGGGTGAAGCTTTATTAGGCGGAAAACCAACCAAACAAGAGTTTGCTGCCAAATTTGCCCAGCTTTCACAAGAACAAAAGGATCTTTTCAAGTCTTATACATCCATTAATGTAAATGGAAAGGTTGTTACTTATGAAATGTATTCTGTTGTTGATGAAGACTATGAAATCACAACTAGATCATTCATCCCATGTGTAATTGAACCTTCAATGGGAATTGGTAGAATCATGACAGTTCTTTTAGATCACTCCTTCTATCTTCGTCCACAGAACCGCCGTGTTCTTCGCTTAAAGCCATTCATGGCCCCAATTAAATGTATAGTTCTTCCAGTTGGAGCAAAACTTATTCCACCAAAGATGATCGAGGATATCCGCAAGAAACTTCGCAAATTCGGAATTTCCAATCAAGTTGATGCTTCTGGTGCTTCAATCGGAAAGAGATACTCTCGTTTCGATGAGATTGGTACACCATTCGGAATAACACTTGATGATGTATCTCTTCAAGATGGATCTGTTACTCTTAGAGAAAGAGACTCAATGGAACAAGTCCGTGGAAATACTGATGAAATCATTAAGGCAATTGTGAATATGGTTAATGGAGATGAGAAGTGGGAAGATATTAAGCAAAGATTCCAGGTTATCACTTCTGCTCCAACAGAGTAAATTTTTCAAGAACATTTTAAACAAATATCAACAATTCTAGATATCTAATGATTTAATGATTATCAAAAATCCGTGTATTTAAACAGAAAGACATGGATTGAAAACACATATATATCTATAATCCTTTTTTTAAAATTAATCAGAGCCATCAACTTAATTATTCCATTTTTCTGTTGTAGACTAATACTCAGATTATTCAAAAGAGTAATTTCCTCGTTTTATGTAATTGAATTATGAATCTCAAGATAATCAACAATTTGTTTGTATAATATGTTTATTTGCTCTTTAATAACTATTGGATTTCGTATTTTTATTACATGGTCCTCAAAACATTATTCATATTCTACCATTTCCTATCCCAAAGCATCACATATTTTTCCCAATGTTTTTCATCTCTGATCCCTAACTTCTGTTTATCCATTTAATTTTATCACATATTTCTCTCCATTACACTTTTTCCCCATCTGATCCTCCTAAATAGTTTCCTCTATACAACACATCATCTCACTATTACCTCAACAAGCATTCATACATATTCATCAGATAGATTCCTTAATATTACCCAAAAACCCATTTCTCTCTATTAGATCCACCAAAAAATCCAAACAAGGTTTTCATATCTACCTTCCTTAGTTAGATTCATAGGATTCTTCTTTTTTCCTCCTTTCAAAACCTTTGTTTAATAACATAATCAAAAAATCTAATGTATTCGGGTTTTAATCATATATTCAGATTCGACAATCTCTTTGTCTATTGAGGAATTCAACAACATTCAAATTCCCTTTTTCATTCGCTAAATCCAATGCTGTTTTTCCATGTGCATTTTTTTCATTTATATCAGCTTTATGATTAATTAGATATTCAACAACACTAAGATGACCTTTTTCAGCAGCCCAATGAAGATAACTTTGGCCTTTAATTCTATCTCGAAAATCAGCTCCTCGATGAAGTAGGTATTCGACAATACTAAGATGGCCATTTTCAGCAGCATAAAGAAGAGGAGTAGAATGAAATATATAAACGCAAACATGTAATCTTTTGTATTTAAATCAGCTTTTTGATTAACTAGATATTCAACAACACTAAGATGACCAAATCTAGCAGCTTTATGAAGAGGAGTCCAATCATCATCATTTTTTTCATTTATATCAGCCTTTTGATTAACTAGATATTCAACAATACTAAGATGACCATTTCCAGCAGCATAATGAAGAGGAGTAGAATTCAAAACTAAAACTCAGCATTTTTAGTTTTTGCATTTATATCAGCTTTTTGATTAACTAGATATTCAACAATACTAAGATGGCCTTTATTAGCAGCATAATGAAGAGGAGAATTCATAAGCATTAAAACTAATCACATTCATCTTTTGCATTTATATCAGCTTTTTGATTAACAAGGCATTCAACAACACCAAGATGGCCTTTTTCAACAGCCCAATGAAGATAATTTTGGCCTTTAATTCCATCTCGAAAATCAGCTCCATGATGAAGCAGATTTTCAACAATACTAAAATGATCTTTCTCAGCAGCCCAATGAAGAGGAGTTTTTCTGATAACATCTTTTGCATTTATATCAGCTTTTTGATTAACAAGATATTCAACAACATTAAGTTGGCCATTAGCAGCAGCATAATGAAGAGGAGTCCAACCACCATTATCTTTTGCATTTATATCAGCTTTTTGATCAACTAGATATTCAACAACACTAAGATGACCATATCTTGCACTGAAATGGAGGGGTGCACAATCAGTCATCCACCATACATCATATAATTGTTGTGGAAACATTTTATTCACATTTGTTCCATGCGCTAAAAGATAAATTATGCTTCTTAGTTTTCCTTTTGCAGCTGCTTCAAAAATATTTCCTTCAAAATCTGGTGCTATTGTCGATTTCCATTTTTCGATTCTTTCAAACCATTCTTTTTGCTTCAGATCTCCTACTTCCTTTTCTAGGTCTTGTTTTATTCTTTCGGTCTCTTCTTGAAGTCTCTTTTCCAATTGGATTCTTTCTTCTTCGGCTTTCTTTTTTCTATCCATCACTTCCTTCATTTCTTTTTCAATTCTCTTATTTTCTTTCTCTATATCTTCCAGTTTCCTTTGTTGTTGTTCTTCTTGTTTTCTTTTTTCCTCTTCTCTTTGTCCTTTTTCCATTTGGAATCTTTCTTCTTCGGCTTTCTTCTTTCTTTCAAACATTTCCTTCGTTTCTTTTTCGATTCTTTGTTTTCCGTTCTCAATCTCTTCTCGCGTTCTCTGTTCTTCCTCTTCTCTCTTCTTCTTTTCAAGAATTAAAAATTGTTGTTTTTCTAGAGCTAATCTAATTTTTCTCTCAATTTCTGATTCCCCATCCTTTTTTGTTGATTGATTATCAGTCACAAGCCGATCAGGGTGGCTTCCTGAAAAGAAGGAATTCGGATCCATCGTTTTCAGCTCTTCCGTGATTGAAATTTCTCGATCTGGAATGATTCCAGATAGTTTAGGGATTGTCGAACCAATCTTAAAATCAGAGTTCTGATCAGTAACAAGTTGTTTTGGATCACTTCCAATCAGATTTTGTTTATGCTCTTCTGGCAATGAAATTCCTAGATCAGGAATGTTTCCTGATACTTGTGGGACTGAAGAATCAATTTTGGGGATCTGTGCAATTAGTTGAGATATTTTATCAAATACATTTGATGCAGTCGGCCTTTGCTTGGGTTCTTGATGCCAACAAAATTTTATGAGATCTTTGAAGCCCGCCGGACATGTAGAAGGAATATCAAGTCTGTTACCAGAAAAAACATGAAATAAAATTTGTTGTTGCTCCCATTTATCATAAGGAGCTTGACAAGAAGCAATTTCCCAAAAAATCATCCCAAGAGCATAAATATCGGCCTTAGCTGTGTATGGATTATCTTTAGAAAATGTCTCGGGAGCCTTCCATAATAAAGAACCAAAAACATTGTTTTGAACATATAGACTTGAAGATATTGTTTGACTTTTTGTCTTGATCTTTGAGAGGCCAAAATCTGATATTTTCGCTGTCATGTCTTTATCCAACAAAACATTCAAGCTTTTCATGTCTCGATGCAAAACTCCTTGAGAGTGCATCAACAGCAATCCTCGGGTTATATCTTGTGCCATTTGATACCTTTGATCCCATGAAAATGTTGATTCATTGTTATTCTTTCTTAAAAACTCGAGGAAATGAAAGAGTGTACCATTTGTTGCATATTCCATAACTATACACTCACCTTCTTTGTTTCTTGATGTTCCAAAAAAACGAACTATATATGGTGAATTCATTTTAGATAGCAATTCTGCTTCATTCAAGAATTCTTGGATGATTTGATCTTCTCCTTCAATTAGCATCTTTTTCACAGCTACCTTCCCAAGAGTTTTTGATTCAGCTAAATATACTTCACCACAACCTCCTTTCCCCAAAACTCGAATGAATGTCAAGTTCTCAGGAGGGATTCGAATCATTAATTTATTTTGGCAAAATTTTACTTGATCAGCAGCCACATGAAGGTGCATCAAAACTTGTTTGGTTTTACAAAATAATGGTTTCATCATCTTATTTGATTCTATTATAAGCTATTAAAATGGATTTTCGCTTTCTTTGTTGATCTAATGAATTATTTGGCCTAATTCAGAACCCATGAAGTGTTTCGTCATGCTTCCCTATTTTTTTATGCAATTCAACAAATATATAGTAATTTTTTCATAAAAATTTGAAAGGTTGGAGTTTTTCTTTTCCATTTCTCCATTCAATAAGGTTTATCGATACATACCATGTAAAAAGCATTGAAAAATCAGTGTCTGTGGGAAATATAGATGATCCAAAATTGTGGTTAACTATCAGACTTGCTCAATGGTTCAAATGTGAGTTTTTACAGATAATCTAATTTATGAGTTCTTTGGATATACTAATGATTGTCAATTTGATACATGTTCTGATGAAGCCAAAGGTTATCAAAAACTAATTGTAATTAAACCAAGGTGCATCATGGAATATTATGATACAATGCCATTTTTAGAAAAATAATCATGTGTTCTGTCCCCTATGTTAATAAATAGTAGAAATTACTTTTTGATGGACATAGAATGCTTGACTCGAGTGTATGTAGAGCTAACAAAATATAACGATGAAACATGATGATATGTTATTTCAAAATTCAAAATTGTTCATAAATTTGATAAGAAAATAGAAATGGTCTGCCAATTATGTGGTGTATGAACAATAGAGTCTCTTTAGCCTCTATCTACATGAACATCCGCACATAATGATGAACACCACTCTGATTGCTTCTTTAAGCAATTGGCAAAGAATTCATCAATATCAAAGAAATAGTTCTTTAATGCATGGAATGGTTCGTTGATCATTAAGATGCTTTGAACAGTATTTTATTGTGTTGATCAGCTCATTTGGAAATGGTTGATGAGAAAAAAGTACATTCAAAGACTCGATCACTTGAAATGATACATTCTGATGAAAAGCACCAAATTGCCCAAGAATATCATACAATAAAAGGCCTGTGGTCAATCCTCTGAGGCAGATGATATTTGAAGATTGAGATAAGCAATGGTTTTTAACGTTACTTGCACAAACTGTTATTGTTTCTCCTATTACTTTCAAGACCATTTCTTTTTTCTCAGGGTTTCTTCCAAATGTTTTCTTAAAGAGAGTAACAATATTCGCTAGAATTGGGGATCCATTCCCATAAAATAAAGAAATTTGTGTCGATTTCAAGTACAATTCATCAATTATGCTGAAGTCTGGCCTTCTAGCTGCAACTCGCCTGAAATATGCCAAATCTCCATTCATTTTTGGTAACTGTCCCTTTATTGTATCCAGATTAAGTGCCAGATCAAGACATTTAATAAGCACAATGACAATTGAAGGTGATTCATTAATAGAGTTTATTGATCTTGATATTTTCTGATCTGCAAGATAAGATAAACAAAAAATCACTTGATTTGAGAGCTGGACTGAAAAATCATAGAGTTTTTCAATGAATTCAATATTCGGAAATACCGCATTCCATGTATTTTCAAGGATCTCATCTGTGTGATTAACTAGAGCATTCCGAATCTCTTGGCTAGCATCATTATATGAGTACAATTTATTCAGCATTTCATCTTTCTGATTGAAGATTAAATTATTAATTGCATTTATTGCCTGCCTCTCCAAATTATTGGGAGAAACAGTAGAATCAATGCTAATCACATTATTAGGAAGGTCCGAGCTATAAGGTGAGCTGAAAAATCCCCCCATCTGTTTTTGAAATAAGAAAGTTTTCACAATTTAAAAAAAGAATTTCAGAGCCCTTTTTCTGAACTTTATTTCATATAAAATGCAAAAAACGATAGGGTTACCTTGGGTACTTAAGGTTCATTTGAGCTAGCCTCTGAGCAAAGAATCCCCTAAGAGATGTGAGTGTTTGTGTAGACAGATCGCTTACGTCAATCTTTGTGTCCTTATCAATGAATTCAAGTTCTGGCTGACACTTCTGAATAATGGAGGCAATAGCTCTAGAGTCTTCAGGTGATTGTAGGTACTGAGATACTCTTACAAACACATTAATTTCATCCTCACTCAAAGATTTTTCGTCAAAATTAGCTAAATCCGCGGGAATCTCTGAATGTGCGCTGACAATTGGAGGGGGGTTTGAAAAAAGCATTTCCAGAGTTCTCTGATAGCCCGAAACAGCATTAGCCCACTTATTCATGCGGAATTTTGATAAAGAAATCATATACTTCGAAAACAATTCGCTGACTGAGTTGATAATAATCTGTTTGGTTGGTTCGCTTTCAAAATAGCTTTTACAAGTCGTGAAGATCGTTAAAACTTCTTTTTCCCACTGCGAAAATGTGGAATATTTATTATCAACTAGTTTATCTTTCACCATCACAAATGTTATGGTAATATTCTCATCATTTTTCACTTCAGGAATGATTCTGTCGTTAAAATATTGGACTATTGGATGTGAAAGCAATTTATTTATCAATTCAAGACATTCAGACTTCATTAAAGAGTTAAACCTAGACATTTAAAAAACTGGATTTTAAAACAAAGCAAGGTGTTTATAAATCTTCTGGGGCAGAATCTAGTACTTCCCATCCTTCAGTATTAATATCAAGCAAAAACCATCCATTTGTTACAATAAGCGATGATAAGAAAACGGGGATTATAGTCCATGTTACCCATTCACTTTTACGAGTGCCGAAAATTGTGCTTCGAATACGAAACAGAAATAGCAGAATATTCATGCACACATAGGCTATTATGCTCCCAACAAAATATGATAACAATCTATGTCGCTTTTCGGAATGGGATGACTCGCTTGGTTTTCTAGTATAGGAAACATATGCAGCACTTCCGGAAATAACTACCGAATATATGAAAGCATACAAGGAATACTTAGAATACCCAAAGTACCACTTCCCAGTAACCAATTTTGAGAAACCAACAATTGCTTCATCTTCAACAAAAGAAACAAAAACCATAGGAATAATAGCAATAGCATATATATATAGGGGAATCTCAATCGGTCTTTGAAGTATTGTCAAAGATGTATAAAGGCCAAAAACTATACAATTAGCACGGACAATAGAGTGTCCAATTGTATAAATAAGATGCACATCGCATGAACTATTCATTTTGATAAAAAAGACAATTGTCATCGCAGAATCCGCTAGATAACAAGCAATTGATGAAATTAAAAGGTAATGGTCTGCTGATAATCTAGGTTGAGTTTTCCAAACAGTAGTTATAAAATAAGCCATATATGAAGCACCAAATAATAATTGGACAATTGCAAAAATAGAGAAGCTATGAAGCCTGTCATCCAGGTATCCAATTTTTCTTGCCACAGAAGCATTTCCTCCTATTGTTACATTATTATTCCCGCAATTTGCAAGCATTATTGTCCATAATCCCTTTCTTGGTAAGTCAATATCTTGGCTCACAAATTGAGACATATCAATTGACGCCAATGTAGATGTTTTATCAAGTACAATATCATTCTCTGGAGAACCATCAGATTTTGGAGCCTTAAAAACGATCGGACGGCGAATCACTGGGCTTGAATCAGCGAAATAAATTGATCCAACGGAACATTTTGACTCATTAGCACAGCAAACTGCCTGATAATCTATTTCTTTTGGAAAAACTTGCTGCTTTCTCAGTTCTTCATACGCAAAAATCTCAATTCTACAATCACCAACACATTGTGTCACAGATATGTTTAAACGCACGATTCCAGGGCTAGTATCGAAAAATCGTTGAAGTACCTCGCCCTGGCGAAGTATATCATCGTGAAATGAATAAAGAGAAGAGAAAGAAACGCAAAAAAGAAACCAAATCATTTATATACGATAGGGTTGGACTGTAGCCCTTTCTCCAGGTTTTAATCCAGAAAAACAAGGAAAACACAACAATTTCTCAACAAACTTCGTTTTTGATTGATACATTAGCCCCATACGAGAGTAAAAGATCGATCATTTGCTGATTTTTGGAAAAATAGGCAAGATGTAGTGGGGTCCACTTATTGATTTGTTGAGAATTGACATCACATCCTTTCTCAAGCAAAAAACGTGTCATTTCATAGCTGTTTGACTCAACAGATGCATGAAGAACGGTATATTCTTAAAAACTCTAATAACTCTAAATAATATGATCAAAGACTATCCCTAAGATTTATATCAGCACCATATTTGAGAAGAAGATCAACCATTTCGATGTCATTGTTAATTGCTGCGAAAAGCAATGATGTTTTAGTAAAAAAAACCTTATATGATCATCATCACATTTGATATTGACATTTGCTCCATTCCTCAGTAAAAACTCTGCAGTTTTATGACTTCCACTCCATGAAGCATAGACAAGAGGGGTACAATTATTCTTTAATGGATAAAATCATAAACTATGTGTTAAATATATCTGGTGTATTGATATCAGCGCCATTCTCACATAGAACCTTTACTATGTCAATTTGATCATTTTCTGATGCAAAATGAATCGGATACTTTCCACAAAACCAATATGGACAATAAAGTTGGGCTTATTGCAATCATAACCATTTTTCACCAGTTCAAGGAATACAGTTAGGTTTCCAAACTCTGCGGCATAATGAGCTGTGCTTGAACCATAATGACCATGATTCTTCGGATCAAAATCCTGTTGGAGAATGTGATCCTGGTGTTCACCAAAGTTCCCCATCCTAATTTGATCCATTAAAAATCTAAAAAAGTTGAGGACATTTATTTACAAATCAAAAAAGGAACAAAAAACAAATATTGGAAGAGATTTTCGCTTAGCAAATAGGGTTTCTTTGTTCACTATTTGACATATTTCATTGTCATAAAGGGATAATTTATGAAGACTGGGATCACCATTGAATGAGCATTGAGTCAAAGATGTTCCAAAAAAGGCAGAATTATATGAGATGTCGAATAAGCAGGATTCAAAATACGCTGAGGCACCTCCATTCATAGAAAATAATGTACCATGTGCAGTGTTCTTCTTAATAATGAACGAGATGAAACGAAGAGAAGGAGCATAATTATGGACACAAAACCAAGATCCTGAGGGAATTGTGTTATTGATTAAATTCCAATATTGCATTTCAAAGCTCAATGATCCAGAATAAAAGGAAACCATTCCTTCAGTGTAAGAATCTGCACATTGGCAATACTTACCAACCAGGCCAGCTGGAATCGGATGAAACCCTATTCCCCCGAAATAAGTTGGAGCATATACTCTTGAACAATTGCTTGAGGTAATAAAATGAGAATTTGAACCACTAGTTATTGATCCATGCTGTTTGCTTGATCCAAGTTGTTCGCTAATCCTATCAGATTTTGAATTCAGTAAAGAAAAACCAGAGGACCATAAAACATATCCAGGAGCATAGGCAGAGTAGCATTTATAGTAACAAATCGAATCCATTATTATGTTTTTGCAGTTTTGTACACAAATACCTCCAGCTCTATCAGTCGATCCTATACAATACCCCTCAATAAATGAACAATATTTAAGATTGAGCGTTGATGATGCATGATTAAAAAATATACATCCACCATGTCCATTCGTTGAGCACTTTATCCATTTACAATCTTGGAAATCATAAACACCATTGGTCATTATTCGTGTAGATATAGAATAATCATTTGATGCTACAAGAGAAATGAAGAAAAACATAAAAATTTTTACACTTTCTTTGTTCTTTGAAGATTCCTCTAAAACAAATAGAAAATGTTGTTTTATAAGATTCTGATTATGATTTTATTGATCGTCATGTCAAACCATCCATAACCACTTGACGAAGAGAGAAAGAAGATGGAAGACAGGAAACAAAAAGAAGAATATGAAAAAGGGAAGAAAATGCCCCCATCAGATTTTGATGGAAACATCTTCAATGCTGCTTCTAATGGGAAACTCACAAGTGTTGTCTTTTTGGTAGCCAATGGGACATGTGTGAATTCAAAAGATTCATATTTAGAGTTTAAATGTTTGAATGGACCCCTCTTCATGAAGCTGCTGCAAATGGTCATCTTTGTGTTGTTGAGTATCTAGTTAACCAAAATGCAGATATTAATGCAAAAAATTCAAAAGTTGTTGTTTTTTTTTGTTGTTATACTCCTCTTCATTTAGCTGCCGATAATGGTTTCCTTAGTGTTGTTGAGTATCTAGTTTATAAAAAAGCAGAAATAAATGCTAAAGATAATGATACTTCAGTATATTATTCGATTATACGCCACTTCATTTAGCTGCTGATAATGGTCATCTTAATATTGTTGAGTATCTAGTTTATCACAAAGCCGATATTAATGCAAAGGATAATGATGTTAATATTCAATATTTAATATGACTCCACTTTCATATGCAAATCATGAAGTCGCAGAATTTCTGAAAAAATATGGTGCTGTATAATAAAAATTAGTGCAATACGTATTTTCAGCCATTAATCAGATTGTTTTTTGTCGAATCCTTTTTACTAAATATTTATGAAGAGATCTCAGCGTTTGTGATGCTAATTTGTTTCGATAAAAACCTAAATAGGTATTATCAATTCAAAAATCAACGAGAAACGAAAAAATAAAACCTATCCAAAATCGTTTGTTAGACTTTGAGATAATATAATCTTCATTTGAAGTTGGTTTTGGAATCTGAAAATTAAAAATAGTGCAATAGAAATCCCAAAAAGAATGAAGAAAATACCATATATTATTAATGGGTTAATATTTTGATATTTAGAATCTACTGTTTGCGAAGGGTTTGAATCATTAAACTCGATGCATTTTTGCGGTTCCACTGAGTATGTGGGTTTATACTCATATTTGTTTTCATATAAAGTTATATTAGTTGTTGAAAACCCTCCGTGGTGAAGAATAAAAGAATTAAAGATTCTTAGAGATGGTTTTCCAGAATAAAACAATCTACCATTGTTTTCAAAGATCATAAAATATGAAATTGACACAAAATCATCAAAAAAAGCAGTGAATACTGCAAAAATAGAGTGATCCTCGTTTCCAATAATGTTGCACCCATTCAAATTAGCAAATCTGGTTTCAACCCTGATGCATTGAGATATGGCCGAGTTGTTGTAAAAATTTGATCTGGATAACAAAATCTCTTTTACACCTTTGAAATATAAAGATCCAATTGTATTTGCAGAATTCTTTGACAGATTTGCAGAATAAACTGATGTACTGTAGCATCTAAAGGTGCAGACAGAATGACCAAAATAGTTTTCTGAACAGCATGAGATGCTCATTTGTTCAATTATTGACCCATAAGTTTTGTAAAACATACAAAACATGAAATGAGAGTCAGAAGCCGAGCACCTATTTCCGCATATTCTCTTAAACTCGTACCCGATTTCTTTATCCATATAAATAGCCCCACCAATCCCAGACGCTTTACATTCAAAAAATTGGCAATCATAAATTACAACATCATATTTGTAGTCTGTAATACACAATATCCCTCCATTTCCATTATAAACAATAGTACGGAAAAAAATACAACTTGAAATATTAACATCACAGCTCATATTTATCGAAAGATATTCCCCATTCATGATTTCGTTCGAACAGTTGATCGCAGATGACAAAAGCAATAAAGGGTTGATCATAAAATCTGTCCTGTATCAGTTTACAAAAAGTGGCCATCATCAGAAATCAAACCGTGAAAAGACCTGCTACAATTCATCCTAATCAGTTTTTACACAGAGCAATTTGTTTCAAAAAGAATCTCCCGAATTGTTAGATTTACAAATAAATTGAGAATGCAAATGTTCGGGCGGTTGAAGGATATCATTCAAAAACTATATAGGTTTGTGAAGAAAGTTTCTGTGCTGTCATACAAAAATTTAATCATAACGTTTTCAGAAATGCTCGACGTTTCGAACGAGAATTTTGAAACCGATGTTTCCGAGATTTTGAACCCATCAATGATTAGTCATATTATATCGAAATATGTATCTGGAGAGAATTGTCCGGATGAGATATGTCTTAGTTTTGTAAAAAACAAGATTTTGCCAGAAGTTAAAAAAGCTATTGTAAGCTGCGATAAGGCCTCGCTGGAACAGCTCGATAATATTTGCAGGGTTTTTGTTCAAATGTTTGACCAAGAAGGTGTGGAGATAGTCAAATCCGAAGTTTTTCCCTCACTGAAGCAATGTTTCATAGCGAACTGCATTAGAAATTCTGAAGTTGTTCTTGAAGCGTTTTCTCGGGTTCTCTTAGTCCTTCCAGAAGATATCCGAGAGCCATTCATTATTGAAACCATAAGCAAGTTTTCCGTTGATTCTGAGTATAGGATACGAATGCTTTCGGCCAATCTTGTTCCCAATTTAAAAGATTCAAATAGCGCAATGAAACCGTTTAGACCTTTGTCAATGGATCGTGTGTCACATGTTCGAACAGCGGCAGTTAAGGTTTTATCTAAGTGCAATTTTGACGAAAGGCTAGTTTTATTCATTTTAACGAGTGCATGCAAAGATACATCCGTCGATGTTAGACAAGCGGCTGCTGAAACAATTGGCATTATTGCACCACAGCTTAGCGAGTTATTCAACTCTTTACTATCAAATTCGGAAACATCAAGATTTGCACTAAAAAGTGTCAAATCTTATGTTTCCAAAATGGGACTGTCTCCATTTTTTGAATCTCTTCTTTATGCTTTAAAAAACAATTCATTGGATCGAGGTGCTGCAGTCGTATTAAATATATCCAAACTTGTTCAAGAATCTGAGCATGGAATGCTGATTGAGTGCTCAAGGATTGTGCTGGAATCAAAAGTGTTTCTACCACATATACAAAAATTTATTAGTATATTTAGTAATTCTACCCTTGTAACTCATTTTCTTAATCCAAATGGCTTTAAGAATTGGAGAACAAGATATACATTACTTAAATTATCGGAACAACTTGCTGATCGATGCACAGATTCGTTTATTGACTTAGCGGACACATTTTCTTCTGATCCTGTTGCTACAGTCAGAAATGAATCTGCAGTATTATGGGCAAGAATGATTGAAGCGGATAATACCATTGCATCATCGGCAATCAGACTATTAGAGAAATCTTTTCAACAAAGGCTTGTATTATGCAGAATTATTGGATTGATTGGATCTGATATTGAATTGCTTGCGAATGCAGTACACATACTTTGCAATGATCCTGTTCAGAATGTAAGAACAAGGATTTTTCTCGAAAAAACATACATAGATTGAAATATATATTAAAAACTATTCATAAACAACTTATTATTGAAGACACGTATTTACTTGCCTTTTCTAGGTTTCATTGGTTTGTTTGCTGGGCCATTATTAAGTCCATCATTATTAACTTTGACTGTTCCATCTAGTATGCTTGGTGATACATTAACGACAATTATTGAGTTCTTTTGAATAATGCTAACATTGATTTCTTCAGCATAACGAGAATAGCCAGCATACACACCTATAATCCTATCTAATGGGTTCTTGAGGTTGACAATCAGCCTTTGTTCTGGATTTTCATCAGAAATAAAGACTAGTACAGAATTCTTAATTAATACAACAATCCAACCATCTATTGCATCCCAAAATGCTCCTCTCCAATGCCTTAGTCCTATCGATGTAAGTCCAACAATTGTCATTAAACATAAATCGCCATCAGCTGATGCACTTATAACATGATCTCTATTGATATGAAAATGAGAAATAGCTTTAATGGAATTAGAATTCAAAGTGTAGTAATCTTTAAACTCTCCATTATTGTAATATGTCAAGCTATCTCTCTTTCTGAGGAGGTAAGAATCAGCAAAAAAGGATATCTGAAAAGCCTCGACAGGAATGGAAATCAGCTCTGTATATTTATCATATTCTACTTGGCAAATCAGCAAATTTGAAGATTTAAGCACAGCAAATTCGCCCACTTTGTTTTTGGAACCAGCAAAATCAACAATATCTCTATGATCTGGAAACTTAAATGAAGTCGTTAAGAAGCATCGCGTATTATCGTATACGCAAAACTTACCTGAAGAATCTAAAAACAAAATCTGTAATTCGTTATGCATTTCTAGTGTAATTTCCTCTGGAAGACTCTGAACAGCTATTGAACCATCCATACATATACCAGAACACATGGTGATAGGGCAATTATGCTGATATTTAAAGAGTTGAAGCCCGCTCATGGCTCTATTGGCCGAAAATATCGCGGTAATAAATAGATCACAATCCTGAGAAAAAACAAGGGCGTTTTCGATACGCGTTGCAAAAGTTATCTCTTTATTATAATTAAGAATACTCGATATGGAGGGCCGAAGTTGGGTCTCCATTTAAAATAATCGTTCAGGTAAAACCTTGGAACACTCTAAATTTCAGTTGGGCTGAAACCAGGGAGAATGGAGACGCAAAACAGTCTAGCAGCGTCAAACAAATTCTCACTGTGGATTGATGTTAGAGGCCATCTTTTTCTGAACCAGATCACGAACGAGGCGAAGAACAGAGCAGATACCACTTGGTACCAAATATTCCAGCCATATATAAACATTATGAATGGAATGATATGTGATAGAATATATACAAAATAGTGCAAATGTTCACCCCATTGATATATCGGGATCTGCATATTAGGCAGAGAGTATAATACATAATTGTGATTGCCTATAATACACTCATTAGGTCTAAGGTTTCTTTCATCCTTCTTCATACGGATAATATGATCTTCTCTCAAGGGTAATTCCATCGTATCTTCAACCATCTCTAGAAATTCATGGCACGTAATCCCTTTGGGAACACTTTCGAATATATATTCCACTTGGTTATCTTCATAAAGCACTCTGATGCTCCCATTCTCTTCAGTCATTAAATGATTTTGGAGATTTTTTACATGGTTGGCCAATTAAACTCTCAAAAAACAGTGAACGATCATTATTAATGCAAATATTCACCTCACTATGTTGAGTGAAATCAGTTTAAAAGAATTTGAGCTAATTATTGAGAATTATCGGAAAGGAATCAAAAAAGATCTTGATTTTCTTAAAGATATTCAGGATAACGAGGAGAATTCTTATTTTTTAGCTCAAGCATTGTCAAATCCAACCACATCACAATATACGAAGACTTTCTGTATGAATGCGATATCAAGTATTATTGAAAAGAATAAAAAAATCATACATTTGGTAGAAAAAGTGGTCTCACCATTTTTCCATGATAATATTGAATTGATAGTTAAGACTGCTTATGTTCAAACAGCATGCAGCAAGCTATTCTACAGATTATACGGTGATAATTACCCTGATTGTGCATTTAGAGTAACACAGCTTTTTAAAACCAATGTTTCAATCCCTTTGGGAATCGCAATCGGGATAACCATGCTGAATTCTAATTGCGAAATATCGGGGTTTGACTCAATTATTACATCTGGATTAATCCTTTTAACGGAAGATAATAGTTATCCTCATATATTGCATTCATCCCTTGAGCTTTTATCTCTTTACTACTCAGTATTGAAGAGTAAATCAATTTATAGACCAACTATCGAATCTTATTTTATTGTTTTGGGGTTTGAAAGATCATTTTATATACTAAACAAAGTTCCTATTCCTACTGCTTGTTTATTAATAAAGATGATTCTTGATATCCTACACTGTGTCAATGTATTTTCTTCAGATCGTGCTTTTTTAGATTCTGTGTATATAAGCCTTATTGAAAACTTAATTCGAATAGACATTAAGCTTTTGAATCTCAAAATAATGACAGGAATAGCAGAAATGTGCGTGTATCTTAAAAAAGTTAATTACTTTAGAGAAAACAATGATACTGTTTTTTTAATCCAGTTTATTGATTTTGCACACAAATGTTCAATGTCATCTCTTAACTATGAGTATTTATTGAAAGAACCATTATCTGTTGAATTCTTTTGTGAGTTTTGGTCACCATTAAAACAATTTGCCATTTTCGAACGAGATAAGGAGTTTAGCGCAATAGAAACAGAATTCTACAATCAATTTGCCAAAAAACTAATTGATATTCTTTTTTCTGATAGTACCACTATCAGTAAATTCATATGTAACACCGATGAAGATCCTTCATCATTGTTTTATGATAAAGTTGGCCTACTATTATCCAGAGAATACCATAATCAAATGGAGTTAATGAAAAATATTTTGGTCTGTAAATATGAGGAAAAAAGTATATCTGTTGTAATAGCAATAGAGATAGCATCATCAATGGTTGTTTCTCATCAGTTTAGTGGAAATATGAATTCTTTCTTCATTGATGATTTTAGCTTTTTATTGGAGCTTTATGAGTGTATCAACAAAGATGATGGTTCTGATCATCAATATGATGGGCTTTATGAAGGCAACTCTGATTATTGGTTTGAAAGATCCATAATTCATTTCTATTTATCAATTAATTGCGTATATCTTAAGTCTAGTCCATTTATATTAGGCCAGTGTTCAACAGAACATCTAGATATATTATCATATTTTTTGTTCCGTTTATACAATAATCTTCAAAGGGTAGATTTGCCCAAAAACATGATTGGAGAGATAATGAAGTGTTTAGCTTTAGAATGTATCCCGAAAGTTCTTGTAGTTCATTATTTAGAGAGGTATCCTGTGAACGATAGATTTTTGATAAATGGTTTTCCAATTTGTTATCATGATGATATGGTTGAAGAGACAAAAATGATAATCAAATCCTTGTCGTATTTGTCAAGTTTGGGACATCCATCAATAACAACAAATGATCTATTAGATCACTATTTAAGTCACTCTATTCACAAAGAGCTGACTCCATGGGTTTTACAGACATTATCATTTCTTTTGTGTTTTCACAAATCAGAGTTTGGCTTGATTTCAGAACAAATAATCGAAAAAACTTTCCCAAAATTAGAAGAATGTATTGAAATGAAAGAGTATCATCATGAAATAGCGTGTTTTTTGAAAAATTTTGTTCATTCATATGGAGATAGATCAGATATTCCATTGATGTCCCAAGAAGCATATAATAATTGCATTTCTTTTCTTCAAATGTACAAAGCACTCATATCATGCTTTAGTTACGAACATGATGAAAGGAGTTTAAAGACTATATCTTTATTGATTGATGGAATGAATGAGTTGTTGTGTTGGAAATCAGTTAATTTTGGAATTATGGTCCATTATGGTGATGATGAAATTGTACAAATAATCAATAATCTTTTCATCAAATTAAGTATAATTGAGTCGGCGTTTTTATATCAAGAACCTTTAATCAGGTCATCATATCTTCGTTTTATCAATACTCTATTCAATACTTTCACAGATGAAAGGATAATTTCATCAGACACAGTGTTAATACACATTGTTCATATGTCAATTCAGTATTTTTCATGTTTATCGTTAGTGTTTGATGATATGAAAATTCTTTCATCAATCATTTTATCCGTTATATATCCAAATGAGGGCTTTATCAATGGACAAAAATCTCTGATTGAAGATTTATTTTGTTCATTAATAATAGCAACTCAGTCTGATGAAATACCAAATTCATTTCATAAACTCTTGCAAGTATTATCCCCATTGTGCCTTAACTCCATTCGTGATTATGTTATTAATAATAATACATCCGTCAGCAATGAAACCCTAATTTATTCTTTCGAAATATTCTCTTCATTCATTGAATCACCACAAATAACAACAGATCTATGGAAAGCGCTGAAGGAAGCTTCTGTTATCATTATTCCATTTATCTCCCCAAACTTGGTTTCATTATCTGATTAATGATTTCTTCGCCCTAAAAAATGTTTTTGATTAATTATATTTCTCTTAATTCCAATACAAATCTTTCCAAGTCGGATTGCATATTTATTGGTTCACATTTTTTAAATTCGCATGAGTTCGGACCAGAGAAGAATAAAACCGAGTTCTTCATAGCTTTTTGTTCAATAAAATCGTATACTACGCTTCCATTCTGTTTTGCATCAAACCAGCTTCTCCAAATTTGGTTATTCCCACAAATTACAATAAAAACTAAACATTTTTCGTTATAATACTTTTTCAAATCTTTGAAATCAATGGAATATTCAGGATGAACACATACATTGGCCACTTGAGTTTTTTTGGCTGGTGCTTTTTGCTTTTTGGGTATCATATTTTGACTTTCCTATAAAGAATAAAAAGCCAGATTTCCCTTTAATAGGATCCTATATAATATGTTTATTACATCTATTTGGGTCGTCATTTATTCAATAACTTGAGACCCTTATTGATTCCACGTAGTACAACTGGAATCACAATTGTAAAAGGGGGACCAAAGTGAGGAACATTAATCATTTTCATTATAACATGATTGATTTGACATACTTGAGTCAATATTGCAAAGCAATCATTAGGATGAGAACATAAAACCTCCACTACTGTGGTTTTGGGATGCATGAAAAGGCAATTTGACATTCCAGACCCAGTTATTTGGAATATAAACTTAACCTGAGCAAATAATTGTGCTGTATCTCTTAATGATGATTGTTTAGGAATAACTGTCCAGTTAAACTGAGGAAATGCGTGACTTACAGAATTCTGGAGATCCTGAAAATTGATTATTCTTCTTGAGCCTTCTCTATTATAAAGACAATAAAGAGATGGTTTGATTGATGATAAATTATAATAATTAAATAGCTTAAGCCTTAACTGATGAAGTGCTTCCCCGAAAAAATCAATGCATGCTGGGTTTTTGAGTGTATAAAGATACCTGCATTTTACCATTTCATTAGGTTTAATAAATATCAGTCGATCTTCCGAAAAACCAATAGCAACAAAGGCTTCTATGTAAATAGGTTTCCTAATAGTAATTATTGCATGTGAATTGTGTCGAATTCTTTCAGGAATGAGCATCATTGGGGCAAGAACATCAAAAAATATATGTCCATAGAAGAAAAGAAAGAAATGACATATGGAAATAACCGAGTTGTATTCCAATTCCACCAAACCGTTCTCCGTGTACTTCAAATGACAGCTCTTTCTATGTGTATAGCATGTTGAGTTGGTGTATATGCCGCAATGCTCAGATGTATACACATTGTGAGACAAAAGAAACACTACTTCGTTGATACTATAAGAATTTTCAATATTATGAATCAAATTGGGGATTATCAGGCTCGTATTGGGACCATATGTATGAAAAGTATGACTATTTGATTTAAAGCGAAAACGAATCCTAATGCTATTTTCGACAACTACTGGCCCATAATCTATATTATTAAGCTTTATTTTCAATCTTTGTTGGTTAATTTTCCTATTACTCGAATAATTTGTCAAATTGTACAAAAAACTATAATGATCAATAATAATTGGCCCAATCTTCGTCTCCTTAGAATAATGTCCTATTCCTAACACTAGGCTGCCACAAAAAAACAAAAAATAAATCATTCCACCCCAAATTGAACCCATGGATATTAATGAGCTAAACGTTAACCCGACTTTATAAATTCACAAGTTGTAAAAAACTTTCAATACAATATTTGATAGTTAAACAGTTTTAATTTGTATAAAATTAATGGAACACGAATTTGATCTAACCCAGAGTCCCTTCGAAGGAAATTCGAATAATGAGGATAGAGTAATGCAAAATAATAATTATGGTGAATCGCTGGCGTCGAATAGTAACCCTATTCCTTCGATTCAGGGGTCTAAACAGCTTAGTCAAGAAGATTTTGAATCGTTGATAAAAACGGTTCAACTTTTGAGAATTTCGCAATTGCGGTATATTGTTCAAAAGTTTTCTATACCTGCAAGTGGAAACAAAACTAAATTGCTCAATCTCGTTATTCAGATTTTTCACAATTTACGTTTTGATGCTATTCTTGTCGAAATTCATCAAGAAATCGGCTCATTGCTTTCACAACAAGGGGCTCCTTTTGCCACTCCTGCTCATATTACTGGATCATTAGAAATTACTCCGTCAAATCACCAATTTGTTCCATATTCACTTCCAATAATCGAATTAATTAGTAATTCTGTTATTTTTGGACCAGTATTGGCGACTCCAGGGCGAAGTTCTAATAGGTTTGTTTTCCATACCAATTCTGCTCAACCTACATGCTTGTGTTTTATGTTTCCAGATGGAGAAGTATCACATTTTTCTATCATGTTCGAGCTCAATGGATATCCATTCGAGGTTTTTCTCGATGACAACACGCCTTCTCCGATTGATCTTTCGTCAATTGTTAATACATCTGGGTTAGATAACATATTTGATGTGAAATCCTTTAATTGCATCAGCCCCATTATGATGGAGATCTCACACTATAGATACATAGGAATTGAGAGTTTTATGAACAGTGTTTGCCGAACAGAAGTCAAAGTTGGCCAACAAAATGTTACCGTGAAATCAAATGCTTGCCAACATACAAATGGATTTCAATTAGCACCATATCTTTCTGAATGTTTAGCCTTTGGAAAGTGGAAGTGTCCATTATGTGGTGTTGATGCTCCGCCCCAGAGTTTACAAATCCTTCAATCAGAACAAACAGTTACATTCGAACCAGAAAGTGTTTTCTCAAATCCTCCATTGTTTATGCAGATCGAACCCTTTGATTGGGATGGTTTTTAGATATGATTTATTGTGGATAAAAATTTCTATAAAATATATTTTCGATTGTGAATTTATGCTTTGACAAAAATATAAGAGTTCACATCTCATATGATCAATCAGATCCATTTAAAATTCATAAAACAAGTTCGGTGATAAATGTGATTTAATAATCATCATTCAAAAAAATAACCTTTTGACTATTAATAGCTCCATCATCACAAACAATATATTATCAAGAGCCATAACGAGTCATTATCATTCATATGTAAATTGAAATTAATTAATTTACTGAGAGAATGGTAATCAAATGTTTACCATCATACAATTTGATATCAATTCTCAATGGAACACCTTTTGTAAGATATTGTATACATTGTGTGAAGTTGAATCTCCAGAGAAAACAATAGCATCCAAACCACCAATTATGAAAGTTGAACTATATGATTGGGTGGTTTATGTGAATTGGGATTTCAGGAGATGATTATTTTTATATTGTTAAGATTACAAAACTGTTGTTTTTTTTAACAGTTATATAATTATATCAATTATTCACAAAATTGTTAAATTCAAAATAAAATGTATTCATGCCTTAGACTGTTAACACTGAGTCAAATAAGGAGTTCTTATAGCGATTTCTTTGTGAAGACTCCCGAATATGAAGTTAATCAGTTTTCTTATTCAAGGGTTTATACAAGATCAAATTATATTTCCAACTCTCTGTTCTCTTATGTGACTTTTCAGAGCGCAATATATTATTCAACCAAACAGCCTATTGAATTACTGATTGAGTCTTCTGCTTTTAATAACTGTTCATCATATTCAAATGGTGGAGCTGTCTATTATTTTGCAACAGTCGGAGATCTTGTTCTGAATGGGGTTTGTTTTTCGGATTGTTATACTGAATCAGGTAGTGGGCAAGCTTTATATACTTATTCAGGATCCGCATCAATTCATCTTTTTAATATGGTGTCAGTGCACCACTGTTCTCCATTCATTGGAACGTCCTCTCTAAATCAGGCCATGTATATAAGTCGTGGAAATCAGAATCATACAAGATTAAATTCCTCATTCAATTATGCAAATACCCATGCATCTTTTTATATTAATGGAGTCAACTCTTTTTCAATCAATTTTTCTAATATTGTTCAAAATAGTGCTACAAACAGTTTTGTTATGAGATTCGAAACACATTCTGCCAGTGGTTTTATGAAATATTCCAATATAATTCAAAACACAAGCCCAATTACTTCTCAGGCAGTTTTAGCAATATATGGTGTTATTGATATTACTTTTTCGATCTTTTTACAAAATTATGGTGTCCTATTCTATAAAGAATCAATATATTCTTTTACAATATCAAAGAGCGTTGTTGTTCACTTAGGCGGTTTTCCTATTTCCACAGGAAGTAGTCTGAACTCTGTTCAAACAGTCACATCAATGACAGAAACATACTCATATTCACATTATTACACATACTATTGCCCAGCTCAGGGTGTTATTGGAGAGGAGATATCACCATGCCAAACACTCCCTCCTGAACCCACAATTGCCCCATCTTTACCAGCAACACCAACAGCTTGTTATCAAGAGTCTCAACAGAACTCCATCATATTGTGGAACCTTGCTTCAAACATGTTTGCATCAATCAATATTTTGCTCTTTGCACATTAATTCCAAACAAATAAAAATCATGATGGATTATTGTTATGTGATAATAGTGAAGAAAGAGAATTTCGGTTCTCTGAAAGAGAATAGACATCTTTGTTTCCGGTAGGAGATCGAATAGAAAGTTGCTCAGCAATTGGAACCAAATGAATGATTGAGGGTTTCACATTTGACCCAACTTTCGGAGAAGAATTAGAGGAAGGGTTCTCATCATTAATAATCAAATCAGGAATAATGGGCATTTCCATCATTCTTTTAGGTTTCCTCCCTCTCTTAAATAGTAATGGTTCACCATTAGCAATCCTTTCAATTCTTTTCTTCAAAGTACTGTTCCATCTGTTTTTTACGCAATTATCAGTTCTTCCACTAAAGTGCAAAGATATCTTCCTCCATGAATTGCCATATTCTTGATGGAGTTGGATCAACAATTCATCTTCCTCTTGTGTCCACTCTTTTCGGATAACTTTGGGATCCAAATGATTTTTCCATCTTTCCCTGCATTGCTTCCCGATCCTTGAAGGAAGCATTAGTGCTAATTTTGCCCAATCTTTTTCTCCATTAACAGAAACAAAGTCAATAATCACTTGATCTTCCTCCCTTGTCCAAGAACCCTTAATTAGGGCCGGATTCAGAACTTTATCCCACCTTCCAGCAAGCTGTGAAGGGTTTTTATCCCTAAAATGCCGAACAATCGAACTCCAAGAAATGTTTTCATCATTTCCTACCAACTTAATAAGCAAATCATCCTCTTCCTTAGTCCATATCGCACTTAAAGAATGCCCCCCACTGGCTTTCCTGTGTCTTGTCGGTGCTAATGCCTCATCCATATTCTCTGTTTTTGGCGCCAAAATTTATCTCAAAAACTTTCCCCATTTTCCCCCTTTCCACTTTTCGTAAACTCGAACTAGTCAAACCGTATGGCCACAAAAATTGAATAATCGTTAAATTTGCTGTTAAACCCCTCAAATTTTCATTCAATATTTGATAGCTCGTGGCTCAATGATTTCAGAGAAATTTGAGAGACTTGTCCCATCCATTTCAAAATGGGTAAGGTTCACGGCTCTCTCGCACAAGCTGGTAAAGTTCGCAGTAACACTCCAAAAGTTGCCAAGCAAGAGAAGAAGAAGGAAGCCAGAGGTCGTGCTGCAATGAGGAAGCTTTTCAACCGCACACTTCTAAATGCTGTAGAAGGAGTCAAGTCAAAGCATGGTCCAAACTACCAGGGCATTTAAATAAATCCATTATTTAATAATAGTTCTCTTTTTCATTTAATGACAATTAGTTTCGAGGTTCATCATATGACTGGTTCCATAGTCTTTCCACAGCCTTATCATGGACGAATAAGAGTTCAGCGATTTGAGAAATCTGCCTTTTGATCTCGGAAACCTCGTTTCTGAGACTATCAATGCTGGTTTGCATGCTATCTTGATTCGGTGGTATTAAGGAAACTGTTTCTCCCATGGCTTTTTGGGTTGATGGGATCTGCGACTCGATATTCTTTATTCTTTCTTCAAGGTTTTTAATAGGGGTTAGAGGTAGATCAGTATCATATGCGATAAAAACAGGATCATCCCATTTTACATCAATAGAATCATCTAAAAGAAGCTCTCTAAGTTCAGATTCTGTCCCGTTTAAGAAAAGATCAACAAGTTTCTGGTCATCAAAAGATGAACCTTCATTCAACGAATCCGAGCAATCCACTCCATCAAATACTTCCAAAGATGGGCATATATGCTTAACAAACGATAATAATCTTAAATCCTGATTACTAAAAAGAAATCCAGTGTTCAAGACTCTGAGTTTTCCAAACAAAGGAATATACTTTAAATTCATGATTCCATCAATGCTATTTGATTCCACATTGATAACTTCAAGGCTTGTTGGCACTTTATTCTCAAGAAAAGAAAGGTTGCTTAGTTGGTTATAGGAAATATCAATTTTCATAAGCCCTTTTGGCAAATTATTCTTAAAAGTTCGAATTTCATTATGAGATATATTTAAAATTTCCAAATACGACAAATTCGATGCGAAATCAGAGCTTATAATACTATTATGGCTACAATCAAGCTCTCTAAGAGCAGAAAGTGATGAAAGAGGCGAACAATCCTTAATTTTATTGTAAGAAATATCCAAATACCGAAGATTTACAAAATTACTCATTGATGGCAAAAAAGTAATCGAATTCTTCTTTAGAGTCAGCCTCACAACCACATTTGGCTTAGAAATGCTAGGAAAATCCGAAATATTCTGTTCAGAATAATCAACAGTGTCTCTATTAGTGGAATTTCGAACATTTTGATTCATTAAATTTTTACTCTTCAACAACTGTATCATAAAGGGAGGGCACCTCTTTTCCCGTGCTGTAGAACTCTTCCCATTGTGCCACCCTACTAATCACTTCTTCGTCTGTAGTATCAGGGACCTTCATTGACATTCCCATCTTTTCGTTGTGCTCAGGTGATGTGAGATGGTTAAGGTATATTGAAGAATTCCTAAAAAACAGCCTGCACACAGGGCATGACCATTGACCAATCTGATTGATTGGCACATCTTGTCCGTATACTTCTCTCTTATTGAGCCCTTTAGTTAAATTTATATTATCCAGATTAGCTACTAACGGTTTTAGCGGACCTTTTGGAGCATTCTCTTCTATTTTTTTCAACTCTCGCTCCAATTTATCTGCTTTTTTTCTTTCGATAGCCTTCTCTTTGCTTTTTTCTAAATCAAAAACTTTTCTTCCATAACTATCTTTTTGCGACATTGTGATTTTTAACATGTTTTCCATCTTTTTCTGCTTGTTTTAATAATCACCTGCTTTTGTAAATTTACTTTTGGCAGAAACTAAATGAGCACAAAGCCAGAGAACAATGGGGATATTGGATATATTGATCAGCCTTTCTTCCAACAGGAGATGAGAGCCTGCAGACCAAATTTCAATGCCTTTCCGATTCCTTTTATTTTGGTTTTTTCCACCATCCATGTTGCCTTGACGGTTTTTATTGCAGTTCTTTCTTTTGGATGGCACGAGGTTAGTATTCGGTATGATAATGTTTGTGATTCATCATCAATCTGTATGGTGACGTTTCCTGTCGCTAAAACTTTAATTGGCCCTGTTTTCGCTTACTACGAGCTTGGAAACTTTTATCAAAATCACTTTAGATTCCGTGGATCAAGGAGCTATAAGCAAATGGGCGGCGCATTTCTCCCAACAAGCGGATTATCTGATTGTGCTCCATTAATTCTTTCAAACACATCTGATCCAGATTCTCCTCCTTTGGCCCCGTGCGGATTGCGTGCATATTACATGTTCACTGATGATTACTCACTCCCATTCGTTGGTTCAAATCGCAATATCACCTGGTATCATGAGATCAGCTCACTTTACAAGCCAATTTCTTCAAATTACACTGATAACAGATCTAGATGGATGAAATATACACCAGGTTTGGCTGACGAAACCCAAAATGAAAGATTTGCTGTCTGGATGAGGACATCCCCAACATCTCAATTCCGAAAGTTGCATACCCGGATTTCTCAGCCAATATTCCCTGGTAACTACACCGTTAACATTACAATGAACTATCCAAAATCAATATACAATGGCCCAAGAAGCCTAGTGTTCGTCTCTCAATCATGGGCAGGTGGACGTAACTATACATTAATATCACTTAATGCCGGCTGTGCATTGATCTATCTGCTAACCGCCCTGATATCCGAGTGCATGAAGAGGAAACCTGTATATAGCCTCGGCTTAAGATCATCTATCAATGAGGCACTGCTCTAAAAAGTTGTTTTAGGTCCGGGTTTTTTAGCTGACCAACCAAAAACCGAAAACGATAGGGAAATAAATGGAGTTTGCTGAATCTAAGAATGACGAATTCTCGTTACAGCAATATACTAAGATGAAAGAACTCGAGCGAGAGCTTGAACTTCTTGGTATCAAAGAAGAATATATTAAAGACGAGCTCAGATATCTTCGCCGTGAGTTAATACGTGCTCAAGAGGAAGTCAAATCCATACAATCTGTTCCTCTACTTGTAGGCAATTTTGTCGAAATGATAGATGCAAATTATGCTGTAGTTGACTGCGGGTCGCCTAATTTGGTTAGAGTAATGAGGACAATTGATAGGCATCTTCTGAAACCGAATACAAGCGTTGCCTTACATAAGCATTCACAAGCTTTGGTTGATGTTTTGCCTCCAGAAGGAACAACTTCTGTTCAAATTGTGACAAATCCTCCAGATGTGACATACCACGATATTGGAGGTCTTGACATGCAAAAACAAGAGATAAGAGAAGCAGTAGAGCTTCCTTTGACTCATCTCGAGCTTTATCAACAGATTGGGATTGATCCTCCAAGGGGTGTTTTGCTATATGGGCCTCCTGGAACCGGAAAAACTATGCTTGCTAAGGCAGTTGCGCATCATACTTCTGCAGCTTTCATCGCTGTTGTTGGTTCTGAGTTTGTTCAGAAATATCTTGGAGAAGGCCCAAGAATGGTTAGGGATACATTTAGGCTTGCCAGGGAACATGCTCCAGCGATTCTTTTTATTGATGAAGTTGATGCCATTGCGACAAAAAGATTTGATGCCGAACATGGAAGTGATAGGGAAGTTCAACGTGTTTTAATGGAGTTATTGGCTCAAATGGATGGATTCGATCAAAGCACAAGTGTTAAAGTGATTATGGCAACAAATAGAGCAGACACACTCGATCCGGCTCTTTTGAGACCTGGTCGTCTCGATAGGAAGATAGAGTTTCCTCTTCCAGATCGAAGGCAGAAGCGTTTAATTTTCCAAGTAGTAACATCTAAAATGAATTTGAGCCCTGAAGTTGATCTTGAAGACTATGTATCACGTCCTGACAAAATCAGTGGTGCAGATATTAGTGCCATATGTATGGAAGCAGGTATGCATGCGGTTAGAAGAAATCGCTATATAGTTCTTCCTAAAGATTTTGAACGCGCATATGAAAAGACTGTCCGAAAACCAGATTCCGTTATGTCATGCTACTCATAAAAGACGACCAATATTTATTCTACATTTTTTCTTGGATCCTTATTTTGATTATTGCGAAGTTCATGAATCTCTGGTATACTCAATGGATTCATTTTCCAAGGATCATATGATTGACATATCTTGAGGATACTAGGATCTTGAAGGGCCGCACTTGCTTTTATCCTCTTTGATGGATCAAGAACCAACATTTGATTAAGCAAAGGAATCAGATCTCTAAACTCAGGATCAATTCTTTCGTCAAAGTATTTTCTAATTTGGGGGTCTTGGGGTAGTATTGAAGAGGCAATTTGGGCATTTGGCAATGATAGCCATCCTTTCCAGTCATCAGAAGGGGTTCCACATACTAAGAAAATTCGTTTAAGCTGCTCTATATCATTATTCGTTGGTGATTGAAAGAGGGGCTTTCTGTATACAGGAGATGCAATTAATTCATATATAATGCATCCTGTACTCCAAATATCAACCTCTGTTCCATATTTACGAGCTCCAAGGAATAACTCTGGTGGCCTGTACCATTGAGTGATCACTTTATCAGACAAATGAGCATTTTCAATTATTTCTCGAGCTAATCCGAAATCAGCCAGCTTCAAAATATTATTTCTGGTAATTAACATATTAGAAGGCTTTAAATCTCTATGTGCTACATTGTTTGTATCAAGAAACTCCAAAACTAACAGAAACTGGATAATCATTGTTTTAATAAATGCATGACTCAAACTCGCATTTTTGTGATGGTATAAAAGCGCAGATAAATCATATTCGCAAAAATCAAAAACCAAGTAAACTGTGGAATCACCCGAACAATATAATACTTTTCTTAATTTAATTATATTTTCATGCTTAAGTTTTTGAAGAAGAGCAACTTCCCGAATCGTATTTGGTGGAAATGCATCATCCGCTTTAAATTGCTTAATCTTTTTCAAAGCAATAGTTTTATTACTCGCTTTTTCTAAACATTTCTGTACAGATCCATATGCACCAGCACCAATATCTTCTATAACACTATATAATGAATCAATTGAATCGACTTTCTCACAAAAAGGCCCATCCATTTTAATTGCATAAACTATTCAAAAATCCTTCTCTTAGTCAGCAGTATTATCTAAGAAGCTCTCAAGCTGCTCTAGCATTGACTTAGCTCTCTCATTATTTGGATTAATGTTGAGAGCCTTTTGAATGAATTCCATTGACTTTTCATAATCTTTCATATATCCATATAATTCACCTGTTTTAAAGCAAAAGAAAAACTCATTCTTTGGTGTTCTTGTAGCCTCAAGAAGTTCTAAAGCAGAATTATAATCTTCATCCTCTATTTTAATATCAATGAGCGCCCCTAGTGCTTCAATATTGGTTTTATCTCTTGAAATTACAGTGTTAAGGATTGAGATTGCTCTTTTTCTATCATTTCCCCTAAGTGCCAAACCCATCAATGTAACAGCGCTATTACAATCAAATGATCCCTCTGGGTATTCTTTCATAGCGGCGGATGCATAAGCTTTAGCAATATCCCAGTTCTTAAGCAGGCAATTGCAGTGTACGAGGGCTGTGAAAGAATCGATCCCAGGCAATAATACATGGGCTTTGGAAAAACTCTGCTCGGCTTTTCTTACATCATTCCTTTTGATTCTTAACTCTCCCTGTCTCATATATGCCCTTCTAGAGTTCTTGTCAAGATTAAGAGAGTGTGTTACTGAATGAAAAGCTCTTTGATGATCATTGCATAACTCAAAGTGATAACTGAGCGCAAGCCAGTTGTTACAAGATGCTTGGGATGAGTTCAATGCTTCTACTACTAAGAATTCCAGTTCTTTTTGCTTGTTTAAGTGTTTTAACCTGTATGCTCTCATATCTATAATTTCTGGGTCAGAGAATGGCAATTGGCTTACACATGAATCAAAAAGAGAATCATCTTCGATTTTTTGGGCACATATAGCTAATTTATTGAGAGCAGGGATACATCCAGGATAACTCAACAAAATATTATTAAAACATTGCATAGAGAAACGGTAGTTTTGCTGGTTAAAACTAATAATCCCATTAATAAAGTCAGTGTATGGTTGACCAATTTCCGTAATTTTAGAATCATTAATCGAAATACCACATTTTAGCATCATTTCGCATATTTCCACAGAAAAAGGATATCTATCAAAGAGCCTAAGAAGAAAGGGTTTTGCAGGATGATTTGAATCAGGCTGTGAATAACATATCATCAAGGCTTGAATAAGCAAATAATCTATTTTAAAGCTAAAAAACTCCGACATAATAAAAGGATCATTAATTATATTCACAATCCGATCAACTCTGCTTTTTTTAATGAATAATTTCAAAGAAACTTCTAAAAACAAAGATTTGTGCATTTTTTCACCGAATAAATCAATATTCATATCAGAAATCAGCCTAATCCCGTCATCGATTAATCCTATCTCGTACATAGACATCGCTTGATACAACCTATGTACCAAAATAGGATCCTTGTTAAGTTTTACAAGAACATTAATCGAATTGAACAATCCAATTTCATAAATTTCATTAAGAAGCTCAATGGAAATACTCATTGACAATTTACTCATTCTTGCTTAGTCACATGATCTTGAGAAGCCCTCCTCACTATTCCAGAAAGATCCTGATGCAGGTGAAGACATCCTTCAGTGGCTATTTCTATTAATTTTTGTGTATCTTCTGGTGAGATCCTTGCAGACATATTCATTGTTACTATGCTTGAAGTAGATGGGTAGAGTGCAAGTAACAATGTTGGATACTTTGTTTGGGATTCCATTCTTCCTGAATCCAAGAAGTATCTATCATTATAAAACGTGGCTGTAATGCTTACAAGAAAGTCTGCTGTTGGGATACCTGCATCAATAATGGCCAATGAGGCACCATTAATTGCAGCAGATTCGATTGACCCATCATCTTGAATAACTGTTATACTAATAAGTATTTCCGAGTTTCTATATGTATCTCTCTTAATAGCACTTTCGAATGTCCTTTTTATGATTACTTCTAATTCTCTCCCTCTTTTAGAACTTGTTGTATCTTGTAAATGTGGGGCTTTTGCAAAATCGGCATATTCTACTTGAACTTTAATACCCAATAAATTTGATGCATTTCGAGATTCATATGGTCCAAAAATCTGAGCAAACACTTCTGTCTGACCCATCTTGAAATGGGACGAACCGGTGCAGCCAGAAATCACACCAATACTTCCACTGATAAATCGCATTTCCCCAGGGTATCTACCATCGGATCTAAGTCCAGTAAACTCACAAAATATATCCATCTTAAGTTTAAACCAAACAGAGTTTCTCAATTATAGAATAAAATTTGTGGTTATATCCATAAAATTTACTTATCCCAGACAGTGTCATTAGGGGACTTTGTCATAAAATATATACATGAGGCGATTAGACCAAGAGCTGTCACACCACCCAATGAGTACAAAATTATTGTCATTGTATTCGATTCTGGTTCTGGAGTAGCGTCAGGTATCAGTTCCAAAACACCATTTGTAATCGTGGACACCCCTTTTATCTTTCCTTTCACCATTCCTGGTGGATATGAAATCTCACTTGATGATTCCATTGTTGCATATTTACCTGATTGTACTGTTTGTGTGTCTGTTGACCAATATCCAAGGAAAAAATTTCCCTCAAGTTGTTGATTTGGATTAACAGATGAAGACTTTGATGAAAACAACCAAGTTGAAAGACTATATACAGAAGTCATAAAGAAGTCATTAGGGTGATTAATAATATCTAAATTGGAATTAGTTACAACTTTCATATTAACTGGGGATGTGAACCAAATGCAGTGATTCTGACCATTACCATAATCGTAATCCTTCATTTCTGCATAAACCGAATCAGTCGCCGAAATATAATACTTGTATGCACTCCCTATAACAATAGAATAACTGGAACACGAAATATTAGAAGGAATAGCTTGACTTGAGAAGATCGAATAGTATAGTGATTGATTTGAACTCGAATAATGTAGAATTGTAACGTCTATATTAGTCCTATAAAATCCAGCAGGGTGCTTAGAGTCAAATGTACTCCCATACGTTGTTATTGAAAATGAAGAAGGATTATAAAATACTATTAGCGATGTTGCGGCCAAGTTTATAATCAGTTTTCTAGAAGGTTCAACCTCATAGACATGATTTCCTATTACGCCAGGAATAATAATATCATTTGATCCTGATGATGAAAAATGGAGAAACAAGAAAAACATTAATTCATTTTTCAACGAATAACCGGCTCAAATTCAATTTTATCGTTTGCATTTGAAAAATTCTGAATATAAGTTACATTTGAGAATTAAAATAATAATCAGCACAATGATTGTTTATCAACAGAAAATTCAAAAGTATTTTTGATATTAAAAACAAGAGGGATGAAAAAAAACGATAATTCTTTATTGCATTTTTGGGGCGAAGATCCTTGGGGCTTAAGGAATTTAAAAACTACTGCCATGTTCATAAGAACCAATTCATTATTGGTATTAAATGTATACATCGGTGAGTTTACTAATCGTAATTTTCTGCGTTTTTTAATCGTTTATATTATTATTCATCAGCAAGTATTTGTTGAATTCTCTCTTTACTAATGTGAATTATGGATTAATGAGACTTGTTATGTCTTTAAATATTGAGGGTGGTCTCTATTTGATTAAATTCTTTGATTCCATTTTATATGTAATATTTCTATGAATCATGAAAGCAAATTCCTTTTTTATTATTATCGACATGGCTTCGAAACTATATATATGATTTTATGTGTTGATGAACACAGAAATTGTTTTATTGAATATGATATTCGTGTCCCAGCCGATAAATTTATTCTTGATTTCTAAGAATCTTAACCAAACAAGTTTATGCAGTCACTAATTAGTGATTTAGTTTTAATATTGAAAATTTGATAGTAACAGAGATAAACTATACAGTATTTCATTTTCTTTTATCAGAAGCAATGATTTTCCAAGATGGATACAGTCTATTGAGAAATATTCAATTTTGCTGATTTAATGATTATTATTTTGTATCAATATTTGATATAGTTAATCAAGACTTAAGTAGAGAGAACAACGATCGAATGTCCAAGCATGTATGGTTCTTAATTTGTTTGGTGAAGTTGAGAGTGATATATATAATGAAGACAAATCTCAGATGAAACTAAGACATAGAGAGTTTGATACTTGTTTGAACAATTCAATTTTTGTAGACATAACTTTTTACCCGCATAATACAATCACACTTTTTGCAAATATCAAACTTAATTCTACAATAGACCCATTTTAGCCAATGATTGAAGGTCTTAGGTTAGAATTATCAAGTTTTTGTTAAAAGGATAAAAATAAGTCATAATCATGTTCTCCCCAAGAATATCTAGCAAAATTTAAAATAATTATCCATTTTTGATTGAAATGGATATGATGAATCTATCTTTATTCATTGTAAATGTATCATTATTGTTAGTTCATTTTTTAGATAATGAGAATTATCATTATTCAAATTATTTGTTTTTGATTCTTCTGTAAATGAAAAGATTGATACAACAATTAGCTAATCTCAACAGTTGTATTAATCTTGTTGGATTTCGAGACATTAAATCAAATAATGACCTGATAATGAAATGAGAACCATGTTTTATTAAAGTTGAACATCTTGAGTTTTTTAATAACAAATCTTCAGATAAGAATGATTTAGTAATTCGAAATAAAAATGATGATGCAGATGGATTTTTATTGTCTGATGATAATTGTAATAATGGTGAATATTATTATCTTTTCGGAAGAAGATTCTAAGCTCAACAACAAAGTATTGGTTATCTCTTGGGTGGCATATTAGGGAATTTGCGGCCCTTTTTCAGTTATGATGATTTTCTTGGATTGGTACATGAGTAGTAGAAATGAATAAATTTATAATAATTTTCGTTCAAATGATAATGATGAAGTTATCAATATGAGTCACTTCTTAACAAATCTCAAATTAATTATCGAGTTTACTTTTTAATTCCTTGAATCATATAGCAACAAATCAAAGATAAATTTTTACCTAATCCCATTGTTATTCCATTCCTACAATTAGACAATATGTTCACAAAAAGCCAAAAACAGCGAAGATATCTCACTCAGCCTAGCTTTAGAAGATTTTCAAATAATTATTAAGAATAATAATGGTTTAGCATCTCATTTAGTGATAAAAAACCAGATTAAAAAACTTACAATGGTCAAATTCAAAGTCATGGTAATTCATTTAAAGGGCTTTTTGTACAAAATAATGAAGTTAGGATAAGTCTTGAATAAGTATTCACCTTTTTATTCAATCAAGAAAAAACACAAAATGGAAAAAATGAGTGAAAGAGCATTGTTTCTTTCATTATTTTCCTTAGTAATTGACTTATAACAATTAGGGAAATCTCCAACTTCTTTACAGAAGCTTAAATAGCATGAATAAGAAACACTAGAATTCATTATTACCCATTCAGACCCATCTTCCATATATTTAAAATAAAGGGTACCAGTGGCATATCCAATATTAGTTGAGTGAGCTATTGAATATTTATAACAAGAGATTTTGTTTAATCTGAAAATCGGAGATTCTCTTCCATACTTTCCATCTATGTATTGATATGATGACCAAAATGGTTCACTTTTTGCATCTATAGATCCAGTGTATTTAAAAGAATAATTACCGGTACTAGGGGGACAAAAACTTCCAGATAAATAAATATCCCTGATATTCTCTGCAATTTTCCCAATACTAATCACACCTCTATCTATTCCATAATATTTTCCATTACTATAGCCCAAATTACTATATTTCAATCCTGGGATACATTGAAGAGCAATAGTAATACAAGTATAAATGATCATAAATGTTTATTCTTGACGTTTTACATACCAATAGTTTTGATATAATTGTTAATCAATTGTTCCTAAATAGAAGAGATTTTTTGGGCTTTTTTAATGAGATTTGTTTAAGATACCAACATGAAATTCCAAAACTATGCACATTCTTAGCAAATGTCCTTCCCTTCACGAACACTTGACAAACCCTCATTTAGCGTTTCTATATTTATCTGAGTTATTCACTTGGTGATAAAGATATTTATGTACAATATTTAAAACAAGTTCTTCAACATCTCTATATTCCTTCTCCAAATAAATTATATTTAAACAGAAATCTTAGTGAATGAGACACTGTAGGAGATGAGACTTTTCCCAAAGAGCTCAATTAATTCGAGAAATAAAAACTAGTGATTCACACCTTATCATACCATTTTTGATTCTAAGAGTTGTTAACTTTCACAAAAACAATTAAAAACCCATTTGATTTGATTAACATTTATTTACAGGACAAAAAATATGAATGAATCATCCTTGAAAAAAACTATTTTATCTTCCATTATACACATTATTGGACCAAAGTCCCTTCATAACACTCATATTCATATTTCACAAATATTCGATTCGCCAAATCATGTGTCATAAATATCACAAAATATTCATATAATTTCGAAGTAATAATGTATAGCGACCCAATCTCAGTTACTGTACTTAAACAGTCTGAAGAAGGATACATAAATCGTTTGTGGGATAATGCTACATATTTTTCTATGTATAGCCATAATTTTAGTGGAAGAACGATTCATGTATCATATGATCTCGGACCCTTCGTATATGAAGGCGAAAAATATGTCGGTGATATCACAGCTTCTCAAATGATTGAAACTTTGTCTGGTTTTCGCTTCATTCCAACCAATGTCAAGTATGTATTACTAACTCTTATTGATACTCCGCTTCTTGAAGAAATAATCAATGAATCATGTATTGACATTATCAACAAGATTATAAGATCAAAAAATCACAAAAAGGCTGATTTTCTAGCAAATGAAGGCAGCATGAATTCCGTGACTTTTATGATGTGCCGGAGTAGTTCCATTCGATTTTTGAGACTTCTTTACGGTATCCGTGAACCAGGGTATGTACCGCCAGAAGGATATCATTCTTTTTGTAAGTCTGTTGATTCTATGGCAGAGACAGAAATTAATCGCATCTGTGAAGATATTAAGGAAATGCTTTCTTTCGTTAATCAATATATGACTGAGAGCAGATATTATTATCCCCAGTTTCAGTTCAGTGATGAACTCATCAATAGCATTGCCAATGAGGTGACTTTTAAGCATTAATATGAAGCGCATAATTAAAGATTTGAATCTTTCACCTTATTCTTACGAGATAGCAGATCAAAATAATAAGAAAAGTCAATTATTTGATGCAAAAAACGAGATTATCGAATCTATTAGGTGGTATTACATAGATTTAGTGAATAATTTCACTGGATTATCGAGGGAATCGATTGTTTTCAAATTCGAGCAACAAGCAACGAGTTTTCAGCAAAGAATAAGTGAAATTAGGGCCGAATATGAAAAAGAAATTCGGAATTTGAAGAAAAATAATTTTTTAGAAAGAGAAAGCATGGAATTCGACAAGATTGAAAAAATGGACAAAGAAGAATATGATTATATAATCACAAAAGCTCCTTCTTCAGTTGGATTGAGGGATTTTTTGAGAATTCAAATATATGAACATGATCGAAATCATTACGAGTTCTTGAAACAAGCAAACAGAAAATCTACAGAAATCGAGAATGAACATAAAAAATTAGAAGAAGAGCATAGTTTATTGAAAGAACAGTATGAATCTGAAAGAAAAATGCGAATTCATCTCGAAAAGCAACTTCAAAAGACGACAATAAAGATAGAGAATGTTCAAGTGATCAATGAGCAAAGAAAAGATGTCCAAGATTCTAATTATTTCTCGATACTTGGAAGAAATGACCAGCTGTTACATGAGTTAAATGAGCGCAATAGCTTAATAGAGCAATATCAAAATCAATTTATATCGCAGAATCATGAAATATCGAGTCTCAAGAACCAATTAGATTCGTCAAATAGCCAAATCTTGCAATTAGAGCACCTTTGCGGGAAACTTGAATCAGAACAACAAGATCTGAAATCAAGATATTTCAAATTATTAGACCAAAGTATTAAAAGATAACAATAAGAGCCCAAAAAATGTATTGGTATGTATTTTTATACATTTGCTGCATCTTCAGTTTGAATTAGCTTAATCAACATATCTTCTAATTGTTCAACAGAGAAAGCATATGAATTGATTCCAAACTCTTCTTTCCTTGTTGACAATTCTCTTAAGAATTTGGGAATGTTATCATCCACTGGCATAGCAATTGTATCTGTTCTATCTTCTGTAACATGGGATTCAGGTACATATTGTTTTGCAAGGTCGAGAACTGGTCCAACTTGTCCATCGGGTCTTTCAATTCTAAGTAAATATCCACATTTGTACTGGTTTCTGAACTCAGTACTTGTTCCGAGGAATGGTAATTTACCTCCTGAAGCAATAAAGAGCCTGCTACTCACTGCTTCTGCTTCTTCAAGAGCATGACTTGTTATGATTGAAGTTGTGTTTTTGAGAGATGATATTGTTTTCCATATTAATTGACGTGCTTGAACATCTACTCCCGCTGTAGGTTCATCAAGAATAACAAGTGGAGGATTTCCTAATAAAGACATAGCTAAACATAATTTTCTCTTCTGACCACCAGATAAATCACCTGCTCTATTATCAAGCATACCATCAAGTTGAAGAGTATTGGCAAAGAATGTGATTGCTTCTTCAAGTTCATGTTCAGGAACGCCTCTAAATGCCCCAAATAAATAGAAATGCTCTCTAATACTTAGAAGAGGAATAATCACATTGTCTTGGAATGTTACTCCAAGGTACTTTTGAAGCTCAGTAAATCTTGTACTTGATTGGCCGCCGAGTATTTTAACTGTCCCAGATGTTGGTGGTACAACACCAGCAAGAATATTCATCAAAGTTGATTTTCCTGCACCATTTGGTCCAATCATAACAATAACTTCTCCTCTCTTGATGTTGAAATTAACCGATTTAAGAGCTTGAACTTCTTTATCACCATCATCATATATCTTAGTCAATCCTTCAACTTCAATAAATGTCCTGCTGTTGGGTCCAAGCTGAGAAGATGATTCCAATTCACCACCAAAAACTCTCTTCCATGCTGAAAGGCTAAATACTTCACTCCATTTGATAAGATTGGTACCATATTTTCTTGACATTGTGGCATTAAAAACAAGGAATAACAGAAAATATAAAATTGAGTCTATTGATAACCACATAATTGCCATCCATGTAGGATATGGTTTGTCTTCGAAGAAATTGCTCCAAGTTGATGTTGGGAGTGATTTAAGTTTTTGTGCATACATTGACATAATCATAAGTTGATAGGCAGACAAAGGAACAATAGAAAATACATGTTTAAGTGTTTCTGACGAATTTGCTTCATTCAATGTCAAGAATGAATGAAGATATGAGAAAAATATTGCAAAAACAATAAATACTACTGTCATAGCTCTTCCAGTACTTCCATTCTTCATCATTGACATTAACCACATTTGGAAGAAAATATGTGAAATAATGAATAATATGGAGGCCAAATACATTAACGAGAATGATGTTCCAACAAGACCAAATCCATAGCACAGCATAATAGAAAGACCCAAATAAGGGAACAAAGAGAGAATAAATGGTGTCAAAAAGATTACAGACCAATATGCAGTTTCACTACATCCCATTGAGAAACTTAAAGCTGCAACTTTGTTATCTTTCTCATCAAGTACGGTCTGAAAATCAGGCATTGTCGATAAAATAATGGGTAAAATCACAAAGAATGCAAGAGCGATGGTTAAATCAAATTCTGTAACCAAAGGTGGTTTAGCAAATTTCTGGAAAGTGAAAGCGGTCTTAAGATGCATATTAATATCGGCTTCCATTGATGGATCTGCAATAGATAAAGAATAATTTGCAACTGCTCTATTCAAAATGCTAATGACATCATTATCAATACTAGGACCTAATGATTGACGGTACAAAATAAAGTCAGGAGAAGTTGATGCATTGCTACTATCAGCATTAACCCAGTGAATACCAAGTCCGTTTCTATCGGATCCTTGAATAATGTTTCTCATTGAATCGGTGTTCTCAACATAATTAATTGGAATGTTAAGGTTAAGTGCAGTGAATATAGTATTAAAAGCAGTTCCGATAACATTTCTAACAATTGGCCTATCAGGCAACATAATAATATTCGGTGGCTCTGTTGTATTGGCAAAAATCCCCAAAAACAGATTTGGTATCACAACTGTGGCACTAGGTGATGGTTCTCCAGGGTATTCCGTTCTCGATAGCTTCCATATGGGGAATAGAGCCAAGTATATTACTAGGGCGATGAAAAACTCTACAATTGATGCAAAGCTCCTTAACTTGAGTAAAAACTGCTTTTTGAAAAGATTCTTAACTGTTCTCTTATATGATTGCTCTCTAGCAGACCATGGGACCACAGGCGGAAGATTTACTTCGCTTGTTCTTCTTCGTGAAGACATCTATAAAAATGAGTGTTGAATTCACCTCCGATGCTCTCAAAGATAATGTTAAAATTGTGAGTACCTCTAAGATATTCTTATCAAAATTCTTGGTCTCCTTTTCTATCAATTGATGAATAATTAAAAAATATCTCTAAGAAAATTGAGAATTGATTTCAATTCTTTACACAAAATTATGTTTTTGTGAGAATAAAAAGGTTATCGATTGAAATTGATTCTTGGTCATTGAAAGACCAACTAATCTTTACTAATTATGGTTTGAAGGAACTCGACAACGCTAGTTTTATTATTCTGCATTGCATATTGGAGAGGTGTGATGTTATTGTTTATTCAGAAATGCCATTAGATCAAATCAAAACCTATTTTTTGCATTAACATTTGCACCCTTACTCACCAAATATTTCACCAAATCCAGGTCTCCCCTTTTTGCTGCATCATGAAGGGGGGTTTGATCATTGAATAAAAAGGCATGTAATTGAATTCATATATACTTTTTGAACTAAATTAACATCAGCTCCATTTTCAACAAGATATTCAACCGTGTCAGAATAATGGTTTTGAACAGCAATATGAAGAGCAGTCGGACAGAATTTATTAATCAATTTTTCTGAAACTTTAAGCAAATCCTTGTGTAAAATTAATATCAGCTCCTTTCTCAATCATCAATCGAACAATATCCATTTTATTTCGAAGTACAGCATACGCTAAAAGACTTTGATCATTATCAAAACAATTAAAAAAAAGATTGAGAAAATCTACTTATCATGACGTTAGAGTTAATCCCATTTTGTACTAATTTAACAACTGTATCATAATCATTAGCGTCCAATGCTGCTTTATATATTGTGGATAAATAAAACCAAAACAAATATTGCCAAAAGTATTATATTTTACACCATTTTCAACAAAGAAATCAATCATTGCTACATTCTTATTTTTAATCGATACAACGAAAGATTTATCGAAAGAAACATAATCAGAACTTCGAGAAAAAAATCTTAACATTATTTTGTGTCTTAAAAGATATGCCATTTGATAATAATGACTGAGCAATTCTAACATCTTTGATATTTTGATATATGTCAAAACTAAGAACTCAATAAGAACATAACTATTTAAGATTTTTTTATCATTGCCTTGGGTTAACAAAAACTTTACCGCTTCAAAGTCATTTGAGGAAACAGCCCAAAAAAGTGGAATAGTACCGAAAATATCACTATTACAGAACTATCAAATTCATAAACATAGGCTCCATTGTTCATTAAAAGTTTCAAAATTTCAATATCGGCATGTTTTGCTGCAATATGTAGAGGAAAGCTGTACAATTACAATACTAACAATACCGATCAAATATCTGGGGATCAGCCCCATTTAAAAGCAAAAATTCTACAATTCGTCTATTTCTATTCTCAACAGCCACGAATAATGGAGTTTTCGACTGTATTTGTTTTAAACATAATCATTCTGATGATTAACATTCATTCCATTTCTAACAAAAAAGCTAACCAAAAAATAATCAGCATTCACTGTTGCCATATGAAGAGAATTGTTCAAATTATTATCTTCACATAAAATACTAATTTCATTTTCAAGACAATACTTCATTCCTCGAAAAGAATTATTTTTAACCACAATCCATGGTTCTATTGTCACATTATTAGCTTTTTCAAGAAGCCACTCGAAAACAGAATTTCTCCGACACATTAATGCATACCCAGGGTTAATACAATCCACATTATTCATACAATAATGGATAATATCGCTGTTTCCACCCCAAATCGCACATTTAATCAACGAAATATCTATTGTTGGATCCAAGATGGAAAGGTACTTAAAGCACTGAATAGATCCAAAAAGAGCACTAATATTGATTAATGAAAGAACATCAGGTTGATAAGTAGGTTCAAAATTATTCCATTCTAATTTAATTTTGGGATCAAAAGCAGGGTCAGATATATGTTGCTTTAAACTGTCGATATCATCATATTTAATAGAATACACAATAGATTTAGAGTCCCATCCATTGCTAACGCAATCTAAATGAAGCTTCTTATTATCGAAAAGGGGCTTGTAATCATATATATACATTTTAAATCGAGATGAATACTCAACAATTAGCTCATCATCAATCAGATCCATAAAGAAAAGTGAACAAAAATCATTTTTCTGGCAATTCATGACCGAAATAATATCATTACTCGAGTAAATACCTCCCAAAAAGAGTTTTCTAGATAAAAATGGCAGGCTTTGAATTGTATGAAATAGCAATTCTTGTTTAAACAGATCAGATCGCTGGCAAAAAATTTTGCACAACTCCACTATCGAATCATGCCCATGTGGCCTGAATTTACAAATATGAATAATTTCGATAGCAATGAAAACGCAAATGTCAATATCTTTAAGATCATAATCATCGGATAGCGGCAAATTCTGATCAACAAAACCTGCTATTTCATCTTGTATCTTAATTCGTCGATCGATTTCAACTAACATAAAGAATGACGGTACTGTTTAATCAAAAATTTCTGCTTTCAGCAGATTAAAAGCTGAAGCAATATAATCCTTTTCCATAGTTGTGTTTTGATCATTGATAAGCTGCAACAAATTTAATCTAAATTTGATGAGGTTTTCCAAGTAATCATTGCTTTCTTCATTAATAAGTATTAATAGTTGTTTTGTTTGATTTTCAATGATTTTTTGATCTATTGCATCAACAGGCTGCTGGGTGAAACAGTAATTCATAACCATTACGAAGAATTTTATGGATTCAAGGGTTAAACCAGATAAATTTACAATAGGATGATTCAGACCCACGAGAGAATTAACTTTTTTTATGATGGAAACCATAAGGGGACCTGAGAGCAAAGTATTGATTTCTAGTGTTTTTTGAAACACTTTAGCAGTTGCATTATAACATTTATAAACATATATTGACTGACTGACAAATTCAATTATATTACAAAAACCATTTGTTTCCAGAATTGTTACTAGTTTCTTCACCAACAAGTCAAGTAACTGATTAAGCTTGTTAAACAAATCAGATTGTTCGGTCTCAGGGAGGTCGAAGACAATGTATTTTGTCTTTTCAGCCCATTCGCAAAAAAATGGTTTCAACAATAGGTAAAAGGAATTGTCATGGGAAAAAGATGATATATATGTTTGAAATTCCTCACTTTTTCTATCTATATATGCAGAGTATAAATAATTGCTTATGTTTGTATAAATCCCAAATTCAGTTCTTAGTATACTAGATATGGATTTAACTCTTTCAACAAGTCTATTAGAATTCTCATATTTGTATTGTATGAAAGCCCATTTTGAGAATATATCCTTAAAAATCGAGTCAATGCATGCAATCATTATTGTTTGCTGAGCAATAAAAAAGCGACCAAGACTCAAGAGAGTATCTTTGCATTTTTTAAAACTAGCTAAGAAAACACTGTCAATAGTTCTTGCTAACTCCTTTTCATCCATATTTCCAATTCTCTGGAACTCTTGTTTGCATAAAAACTCAATCAGCATTTTTTCGTGATTTTGATTGATTGTAAGGTTTTTAGGATGCAAAATAATTTGTTGAAACAATAAATTACGCTTATTCTCAATTATTGTTCTCATTGAAGAAAACAGCTGACTATCATATTCAGGTGATGACACAAAATCTGGAATAATCAGCTGGTTAATGCTGTATGATTCTTCTTTTCCCGTATCGAATAAAAATTTATCTATTAAATCGCAATAATTTACAAAGGATTCAAGAATCTCGATAAATTTGTTATAATTATCTATCTTTAATATAGTATCCAAATATTTTTTATTCGGACGAGAAAAAAATTCCCCAAATTCTACATTCTTCCTCTCTAAAGATCTAAGTTGAGATTCAAATTTATTAGAATAGCCCAAGTACTCTTCAATCAACATATCGTTTTGCGAAAGAGCATCAATTTTTGAATCTAATTCCTCTATATAATCTTTTAGTTCAGTTTCCGAAATAGGAATTTCAGGGTAAGTTAAATCCATATTTTTGTCAATTTTATTTATATAAAAGACTCTCTTTTAATGATTCCACTAATTCTTCTCTTTTACCTTGCGATATTAGCTCAGATGCATTAGATAATAAATCAGCAGCTTTTTGTTTCTTTCTCTTCAATGCAGTATCTAATGGGGTATCTCCAAAATGACTATTAGTATATATGAATCAGCCACATATAAATCTGCTCCATAAATTATTAATAAAGAGATCGATTTCAAATTAGAGAATCTTGCAGCGCAATGAAGGGGAGTCCATCCATTGTAACCAAAAAGATTGGGGTTTGCACCATTTTGAAGTAGGTATTCTAATACATCAACACAATCATAATTTGCAGCCAGTGAGAGGGCATTCCAAAAACTTATTTTTAAATCTCTTTTACAAATACATTTATATCTATCCCATGTTGGATAACTTTTTTTAAAGCTTCAATATTATTACTAGGAGCAGCAGCAAAAAGGGCCATCTCTAAAAAATATATAGTAAAACAGACTAAAAACAAATTAAACATATTGTGATGGTTTCATATGAGCATATTTTATAAGAATATCAAAAATCCCAAATTTTTCTTTGTTTACCGAATACGAAAAGGGAGTGTGATCGTATCGGGATATAATAGTATTTATATCTGCTCCATTAACGACCAATAACTTAACAATTCTTATACATGTTGTATCAATTGCTTCGTAAAGGGGTGTAGCTCCTTTTTCATTAATTAAACATTCGTGTTAATCTGGTTAATATCTACACCATCTCTGATTAAAAACTCCGTAAGATAGTAATTTTTTGAATAGATGGCTTCATAAAGGAATCTATTTTTCATTTCCGGCTTCGACTGTTTTATGAGATCAATCAAATACCGATTATTTCTTGATTGGATTAAACATGATGGATCAGATAAAGACATTTGTTTTTCATTCACTAACCATGTATATAATTCCATTGAGTTAACACATAGGGCATTAATCAAAGATTGTTGTGTAAAACTATTTTCTTGTTCACACAACCTAACCATTTCAATATTATTTGATAGTAATGAACAATCAGCAGTATCAGTTCCAAAAATTAGGTTATTCATTAAAAAGAATTTGAAAGACTTAATAGATCCAAATATTGCAGCCAAAGATAAAAAGTTTTTGCAGTCAGATTTCAATTGCGGAGTATGTAATAACGGGACTTGTTTCCAGTTCATTGTGGATAATTTCATTATTGAGTCGATATCATCATATTTAACATACAATTCGGCACTATTTTCGAAATATCCATGTATAACATAGAAAGGATAGTGTGGATGATAGTTTTTTTGATAAGACTTATACATCTGATTTATAGATGTTATTTTTGAATATTTACTTATTGTTTCTTGAAAATCTGGAATCATATTAGAGTATACGAACAAATCATGAAAATGATAATCCTTTTTTATAGAGTTATTCAACTCTTCTAAATTAATCAAATTGCTATCTAATAGTCTAAATATCAGATATGGACAATTAGGAACTAATGTCAATAATACATAATCCCTAAACAAATCATCTAATGTAACATTAAGAAAAACAAATTCAAGTATCTTAAAGGCAAATTCATTAGATAATGGACAATTATTACAAAAAAATGAAATCTCCTCAACAATTTCTTCTTTCATAATCTCCAAATTAATCCCTTGCATCCATTCAACAATTCCTTCACTTCTTGAATACAGCTTATCTCTAAAAACAATTTGGGTCTCCATACAGGCAGATTTACCAACGATTTGTAAAAAATTGAGAACTTACATCATAAAAAGTCACCGTTCATTTCTCAGAAAGATGGACATTCGACTTGTAGCCATTCTTCAAATAGTATGTATTATTGTTTCTGTCCTCGGATTTTTGTCGGGCTTTTACTTGCTTACTAGCATGAGCACGTTTCCAACCTTTGTGATGGGCTTCTTCATTGTCTTGTTTTCTGTTCTTCTTCTTTTAGCCGAAATTTATGTGTTTTCATTTTTCAAGTATTTCTCCTTCCTCTTAACAAACTGGGGAAAGGCAATTATGTACTTTTTCCTTGGTTCCCTCTTCTATAACCCAGCAGCCACGTTTAATGTTATACTGTCTTTCTTGTACTGGATTCTTGCCGGGTTTTTCTTAGTGATGACATTCGTAACAGGTGGAGTCGCTAAGCCCCTCTTCCAAGCTGCAGACCAGATCCAGATCTCTACCAATACCAACGACTTTTTCGAAGCCTAAATCAGATCATATTTATTCATGCATGATTTTTTATCTCTTTTACAAACGGCTGATCGATCTGTTAGCGAAATATTCACTAATTTTGTGAGACCGAATCCAGAATCTAAAGTAGAAATATCCAATTTGCTTTTTAGGGAGACTGATTTCGATAATCGGACAATTGAAGCCAAAATTAGAATGTATCAATTCCAATCGTTTTTATTATTAGAGTTAATTCATTTTAGCGGAATAGATCCACCTACGGGAAAAGATTTACATAAAGTTTTACGAATCATTAGAATTGTCTTATCTTTGTGCGTATCAGTGAACGAAAACTTGGTTCATTTTTATTTTCAGGAAATTAGCGATCTTTTTTCGGAATTTATACCCAGAACCATTGAATTAATCAAGATTGAAACAGGATTGATATCAATAGAGCCTTCATTTGATGCCAAACCGCAGGAATTTCGGAAAACTCATTATAAGGATCCGAAAAATACCAATAAATTATCCGAAAAGTTAAAAAATGAATTAGATCTATCAAAAAGACACTCAATATCGATGGAGAAGAGCATTGGATTAGGTAGAATTGTTCGTGTGCGCATTAAAAAACCAAAAGATCTCGCAACAATGAAACAAAAGCCATCTTTTCTTAAATAAAATACTTATGTTTTAAGATTCAACAGCAATTCTTTTTCGCTGGTTTCGCTTCAACAGGTTTCAAAGATATATGACCAGTATTCCTGAGATTTTCTGTTGGAACACGGACAAAAGACTCAATAAACATTTTGAAGGCTTCATTAACACCATCTCCAGTCTTTGCTGAGATAATGGAGTGATTAACCACTCCAAATTTACCCATCCATTGAGTAATCATCTCTTCCGAGACTGATTTCTCTGGAATGTCTCCCTTATTTCCTAAAAGCAAAACCGGAAGAGGTAAAGATTGATCATAGTCGACAGTTTCCAAAAACATTGTCAAATAAACTTCAAGATCATCCAATGAAGGAGCATAAGTCACGTCATAAACCAAAATGAGTCCATTGGCACCACGAAGAAGAGAAGGAGCAACAGATCTAAACCTTTCTTCACCAGCTGTGTCCCAAATCATCATGTTTACTTCAGTGCTATCAACTTGAATGGTTTTGGGAAAGAACCCAGCACCTATTGTGGAAAAAGTGGTGGCAAGAAATGTTTGATTGCAGTACCTGTGAATAACACATGTTTTACCAACACCAGCAGGTCCCAAAACAACAATCTTCAGGTCGAGGCTTGAGGGAGGTCTCAGGCTCATTTATATGACAAACACTGTCAAACGATTAAATCTTTAATTATTAGAACAGGTAGGTAGTATTACCTCTGAAGGGAATTCCTTGATGTGTGAATGCTATTTTAGCATCCTTGATTGCTTCCCTTGTTGCTTGTGACACGATGATTGTGTCTATTGGTGCGAACTCTGCCAAATCTGCTGCATCATCGATGAGACTTCCAGAGATCTCAAATGTAAGCTGTGTTGATCCAACAAGTCCGCACAACAATGGACCACCTGTAAGAACCGAAACAAAAAACCTTTCTTTAACCTTATCTTTCGATATTAGGTTATTCAGAATAGATTTTGCTTCCAAGGCATAGTTGATTCCTGCCACAGCATGTTCGGATGGGTCATCATTATTGAACAGTCCTCCAATGAAGAAAGCAATATCACCTATTGTTTTGTGTGGCATCATTGGATGATGCTTGTTTGCTAGAGAATCCAGTTGGGAAAATATTTTATCAACAGATTCTAATGATCCAGGAGCTGTATCGATGATGGAGGGTACTCTAATTGCTACCACTGTTGAAGAAGCTGACATGAAAGCAAAACCTCTTTCTCGACCAGTGATGAATCTGGAAACAGCCCTTGGGATGAGCTGAGCACTAAGTGCTTCAACTTGACGCTCAGTTTGTTCTAATTCTTCTTGAACTGATGTAAGTTCTCGTGTATCCTCAAAGAAAATTACAAAATTCTTATTTCTTCTTCCCTGGAAAGAATAACATGTTGCTTGTACAGGTATTGGAACTCCATCAGAACATTGGAGATTTACAAGATAATGGCAATGGTCAAACTCGTATAAACCATCCTTCATTAGTTCCATTTTTTCAAATAACCTTAGACCTCCTTGTTCTTCAATGGACATCTGACCTTCTCCAACATTAGGCACAGGAACAATACTATTTAGCCTCCTGCCAACAACTTCACCTGAAGATATATGGAATATGGACAAAAATGGTTTGTTTGCTGCTTCTATTACGTTATTCTCACCAATACATAAAATCGGTGTAGAAACATTATTGAAAACAACATCTAATGGGTCATTTGATAGTTTTTCAACCGAATTATTCTTTAAAGATAATGCAGAAATGATATCTGTAGTTTCTGCTAAAACTGGCGGAGGAAGATGACGAATCAGAACTAGAATTGCTTTCATTGTTCTCTTCATCGCAGACTCTAAGAATGAGAAAGCAGAAAACATTGCTATAACCATGGCAATGGAGCAAATTATAAGAATATAGACTGTCTTGACATCAGAATTAATCTTATCCAATATTAGTTGATCCATTAATGTTCTTGATTCTTTGAGCAAAACATACAATTCAGCTGTCCCGAAGTGCAATAAATTAACATATTCATTGGTTTGAAAATCAATTCCAGTTTTATACCCATTAACTATTGTATCACTCAGCAAAATAAATGTTGAAAGGGCTCTTTCAAGTCCTAAACAAGAATAGAAAGAGTGCATACTTCCTCCAGAGCTAGCTTGACATTTGTCTTTAACATGTAAGTTTTTAATTGAATCGCTTTTTGAATAAATGCCATCATTTCCTGATCCGTGAAGGAACTTGAGATTGCTTGATTTCAAATCACTGACGGTAATATTATAGGAAGTTTGCACAGCTTTTGAAGCATTTAAGAAACCCCCACTATATTTTTGAGACATTATAATAAATGAAACGATAGAGATCATATTCAAAACATGAGTCTGTCTGGTAGATCCATGAAGTGATAGTTCTATTAAAGACGAAACATCAACAGAGGCTTGCGATGATATAGAAAACGCATAATAAGGCAAGAGTACAGTAATTACTAAACAAATTGAAGCTATAAGAGTGTACAAAGTAACTATTCTGGAAAATGAATTTGATGTTTTATGGACGGATGAATTGTGGTTTTTCTCTTGTGAGCCAATTCTGATGGGGTTAGATGCCTCCATTGCTCCAGCGCTATTAACCTTTTTCAATGAGCTAAAAAGTTTATTTGTAGAAATTACAATGCTGATCAATGGAGATAAAACGCAAGGAGATAACACAAATAATTGAAGGACAAGAAAAATGGATATTAATTTTTGACTCTCCTCCTTTATATAATCAGAATACTCGACATTTTGAGAAGAAATATCATTAATAATGGATTTTAGACCTTCTGCCAGAATATCCTGAAGAAGAGTAACTTCACAATATGTTGAAGAATTTCCCAAAACAACATATGCTGGAATATCAAGTTTGTATTGGTTCCATAATGAGTTAACAATAGCATTTTTTGGTGATAATTTTGCATGAGAATCAATTGGTTCACCATTAACACAATGTGTTTTTTCCAAACTTGGATCAATCATCATTTGAACCATTCTCGATATATTATATCCATTGCTTCCAGCCAAAGAAACTTCTTCAAAATAGCTGACATACTGATCAATACAATTCTGTGTCCAATATGTAACAGATTGAGACATGTTTAAAAAGTTAAGGGCGGTCCCCGTTTCAGAAAGAGCTGTTAAAGGCAAATATGTTCCTAAAGTTGTTGAATTAAATAAAACTCCTTTGACAGCAGCCCATTGCATGAGAACAAATGTTCTAACCATTGATACTGATGATCCCATTTCAACAACCTTTTCTATTTGTTTGTTACTTATTGAGCACATATCGAGAGACTTGGAGAAGAATATCCCAATATACACAATGAGAATCAAAGATACAGTAATTCCAAAGTATTTCAAACCTGAAAAAACATTATACTTTCCCGGAAGAAAATGAGAAGTGATTTTGGTGACAAAGTTGCGGAGCCTGGGCCACATAAATAATTCTCCAGATGTTTTCTCAATCATGCCTGCTTCAATATCTTCAGCAAGTTTCTCTTCAGCATTTGTGGAAAATGTCGTTGTTGTGGTTGCAGTCGTACCATTTTCCCCATCGATAATGCTAACTTTGATAACACAACCCATTTTATCAATAATCTTATCTTTCAATAATCTTGGACGAGAAACAACAAAGGCTCGGAACAAATCATCAATCCCAGCTCTTAAACCACTTTTAAGATGCCCCGATTTCAGTTGCCAAAACACCCCCTTTTCAAATTTCCCCAAACATTCAATTAAAAACGAACTGTATTCTGATGCAATAACCGATTCATTTGGATAAGATCCTAAAATCTCTACCCATTTTTGTTTCATGTCTAATACAATACCGGCAATATTATTTACATCAGATAATTCAATTGATTGTGGCCGAGATGACATATTTGACCAAAATCTTTTCACTGCAGCTATAGATTCAAGAGTATCTGCTTTGATTCTCATTATTTGTTCAGCCTTTTCATTGTCTTGAGATAAAAACCGCAATCTTTCAAGTCTTATAAGTCTTAACAATTGCATCTTTTCAACAGTTGTGCGGGTATATAGAGATTTAAGTGAGTTAACACACTGAGAAAATGCTTCATGTTCTCCAGGAAGGAATACAGTAATTTGAGCAGATAAAACCCAGGAGCCAAATGTATTGAATTTCTCAGCAATTTTAATAGGAAACTCACCATTCAAAACCGAAGGAATCAACTCTATTAAACCAAGACGTAAAAGCTTGTGAGCATCTTCCTCAGATGTTATTGATAACTGGGCACAAAGATCATTTATATCCATATCAATGTTTTGTGCTAAAACTTCTCGAAGTTTGGCTGCCATTTTGGTAAATTTGGAGTTAAAAATGATAAATACAATAACAAAACTCAGAACAGGCACTACTAGTTCAAAAATATCATCATATTTATAGAAAGATTTGATTATTGTAAGAATATCAAAAGATATAATAATACTTAAAAGCGCTTCTGTCAGAGAGTTGGCTCCCAAAGTGGAATAATTAAACTGCGATGCATCATACATTATATATATATGAATAATTAGAGAAATAACATAAAGGAAAGTAGTAAACCATTCATCAAAAAAAGCAGGCAAATGAGAACAAGCAACCAATGATCCGTTAAGCATCATTAAAAGAAAAACGTGTTTTCCATTAAGTGTTGAAAAACTATCTTTAGATGGAGTTGTGAGAAAATTGACAGTTTGCACTGTTATAGATAACAAATATGATACTCCTATTATCAACATAAGCATTAAAAAGAAAACAGTGGTTGAAGTTGAATCAGATTTTTGAATACCACTAAAAGTTGTCCCAAGTTGATTAAACATTGGCAAATAAAAAAAATATATACCAATTTCATATAAGCATGCATTCATATACACATTAAACTTGGGAATATGACCCTTATTTTTATATCCTAAAATACTTAACAACAAAAACACACCCATTGCTAAATAGCCACCCATAATAAACAAAACAGAAATCAGACTAAAAACATTAGTACTTGTATCGGAAGAAAAGGTCAAAAACCAATTAAGTTTGGAAAATATCTTGAAATATTTCCCATGATTCTGACCATTCGAAGGTATCCACAAATGCAAAGCAATGATTTGTAAAATTAAAGGAGTCGATTGAAACAAATAAAATAGGGAATTCCAAATATAGAGCTTATTAATCTCATCAATAGTAATAAAAAAAGAATAAAAAAATGACCGTGTATCAACACTCGATGCTACAGACGTGACCTTATTTGCAAATTTACCTGCAGCATTATTAAGGGCTTTAGTTATTCCAAACCCGCCATTATTATCGCTGTTAAGATTAACTGGGCGCATTGATTATATTACTTCGTTATGTTAATCATTCAATTTTTCATAATCATTGTCACTTTTAATTCAATCATATTTTTCTCTTTGAAAAAACAGAAGTAAAAATAAACTCGTTTACTTGAATGGCATCTTCATCAATGAACACACAGAAGAAATGAAGAATCATATATATGCATGGACTAAGAACAAGATTGGGATCATAAATGAGGTTAATGGGATTTCAAAATAACTTTATCAAAAAGTGAAGTACAATCAAAATTGTAATGAATACTGAGACCAGGAAACCTGGAATGAGGAAGAGTATTAGTTCGGACCAATTCTCACCTCCAGAGCAAAAGGGAACAACTCATCGATGGGGAACTTTTGTTGGTGCCTTTTGTCCATGTTTTGTAAATATTGTGAATATTATGTATTTCGCGAGACTTCCATATGTAGTTGGAGTGGCTGGTGGACAGCTTACTACAATAGGGTTAGTAATTTCTTTCTTTTTGGTTTTTGTGAGCATGTGCTCATTGTCTGCTTTTGCATCAAATGGTGAATTGGAGTCAGGAGGTGCATATTTTTTGATATCAAGAACCATTGGGCCTTCGACTGGTGGGGCATGCGGATTTTGCTTATCATTAGCAAGTTTTTTGGGAGCTGTTACATCTCATTTAGGTTTGGCAGAGACAATTGTTCATTTATATGCACCTAAATCCATACTATGGTCTGATAAGTGGGATATGCGAATTATTGCTACAATATTTACATTTATTGTTGGTTTTTCTTCACAATTTGGGTTTCAAGTTAGGACTGTGATGTTTTTTCGTGATTACATTAGGACTTATTTCTTATTTTTTAGGAATTTTGTTTCCTCAAACCTCAAAGGCAAGCATATTTATCGAATGTACAAGTTCTAGATTTCATGATAATTGGATTAGACGGCAAAGTAGTATTGATTTCTTTTCTACATTTTCTATCATTTTCCCGGCATTTGGGGGTATTTTAGCAGGATCGAACTCATCAGGAGCCCTTCTAAGGCCAATGAGATCTATTCCACTTGGAACATTGCTTGCTTTACTTGTGAGCACACTTATATATATTTCAACGACGTTAACACTTACTCGGTGTCATGATAGAGCTAACCAACTCATTAATACCAATTTATCTCCCATTTCTGATTCAAGTGCATCACCATTATTTGTGTTCTTAGCTATTGCAGCAACTTCTTTCGGGAGAAGTTTTACTGGATTAGCAACTGGTCCAATGGTTTTAAGATGCATGGCCGGAGATGGAATAGTACATAAATTCTTTGGGGATAATGCAAGAGCTCTTGGTTTGTTTTTTACTGTTCCATTGTGTCTCTGGGGAGATCTAAATACAATATCATCATTATCATCATTTATGTTTTTGTTGGTGTTTTCATTTTTAAACTATGGGCTTTTTACCGCATATAGGGCTAAAATACCATCTTTTCGTCCTCATTTTAGGATCTACAATCCTTGGGTTTCAATATGCTGTTGCTTTTTGCTTATAACATCAATGTTTATTATTAATTGGGTTTTCGCAATTATTTGTATGGTTTGCTGTGGATCATTCTATTTTTATTTAACTAAAAAACATATCAAAGCTGAATGGGGAGCAATGGCAGACTCTGTGGCTTATAATAATGCATTAAAATCTGTTATTGAATTGAAAAAGATTCCACTTCACCCTAAATTATATAGACCTAATGTTGTGTTAGTAATTGAAAACAGTATTGAACAACATATGACAATCATCAATTTTTTGGACCAGCTTCTTAGAGGTAGAGGTCTTGCTATTGTAGCCAATGTATTCCCATGCAATACACCAATTAAAACTCTGATAGATGATAGACAGAATAACATTATTCCTGTTGATGGTGGTTTTTCTTATTTTTATGAAACAGTAATTGCTCATGATAAAGTTGAAGCTATCAATAAATTAATGCTTTTAACTGGATTAGGTGCCTTACGCCCGAATATTGCGTTTTCCGAATTTGATGAGACTCTATCAAAGAGTGGAGCTGATTTTATTGGTAATGTTCTTGATAAAAGATGGAGTATCATGATTCTTCGATCTCCACGCCGAATTCCCGATTTTGGCAATATTGATCTTTGGTGGTTATCTGATGATGGAGGTCTGTCTTTGCTTATGTCATCTATTTTATCGGGGAATAGCCGGCCATTGCGTGTTATCACCGTTGCCCAGCGCCATCTTGGACAAAATAGTTCTAAACAATCACGTAATATGCGTCACTTACTTAAACAGTTTCGAGTTCAAGGTAGTGTTGTTTCATTATCTATTAATGAAGAAAGTCAAGATATTTCTCATCAAACTCGATCATTATGGCGTGAATTGACAGAAGGGCTGAGAATCACCGATCAAGTATTATCATTTTCTCAAAAGTATATGATTCTAGCAGATCTATTGAGCTCCTATAGTAGTCAATCAGATATTGTTATTATCAGTTTACCAGTTCCACGTAAATCAATTCCTGGTGAGATCTACATGCGTCTTCTATCTCTTATTTCTTCTCTTCCAGTTCCAGTTCTATTCATTCGAGGAAATGGAACACACACACTCAGTTGGCAACTATAGAGTCTTTTTCAATGTATTATCATAATCTATCGTCATATCTATTGAACATAAAATGGTTTCATTGATTTCAATGAGATTCAAAAGCATTTCAAAATATTGTTTAGAAAAAGTCGAGCACTATTCAATCATTTGATGTCCACGCAAATTAGCAAATATGGGTTGCATCGAAGTATTAGCTCAGATAATTTTTATCCCCCCAATCAAAAAGGTTCTGCCCGGAGATGGGGAACATTTATAGGTGTTTTTTGTCCATGTTTTGTCAATATTGTAAATATCATGTGTTTTGCACGTTTGCCATATGTTGTTGGTACTTCAGGAGGAAAACTTACCCTAATTGGACTGCTTATATCATTTTTACTGGTTTTTATTAGTATGTGCTCACTTTCTGCATTTGCTTCAAATGGTGAGCTTGAATCAGGCGGACCATACTTTTTAATATCAAGAACAATAGGTCCATCAGTTGGTGGCGTTTGTGGCATTTGTATGTCTTTGGCTAGCTTTTTTGGGGCAGCCACATCACATCTTGGGTTAGCTGAAATGCTTGTAAACCTTTATACTCCAAAATCAGTTTTATGGGCACCAATTTGGGATATCAGAGTGCTTTCATCGGTTCTCACCATTATAGTCGCATTTTCCGTTCAATATGGATTCCAAATTAGGGCTATTATGTTTTTTCGTGATTTTGCTCGGTTTTATATCATACTTTTTAGGTATTTTTTTACCAGGCTTGTCAAATTCATCAGAGTATGTTGAGTGCTCATCAAATCGATTCTCAGAAAACTGGATGATTCGACAAAGTCCAATTAACTTTTTGAGAACATTTTCTATTATTCTCCCGACTTTTGGAGGTATTTTAGCGGGATCAAATTCATCTGGAACATTGTTAAGACCAATGAGATCAATTCCTCTTGGAACCCTTTTGGCTCTTTTTGCAAGTACATTGATACATATCTCAACAATGTTTTCTTTAGTTAGGTGCCACGATAGGACAAACCAGTTAATTAATACATCTGTATCTCCGATTATTGATTCTAGTGCATCTCCATTCATTGTAATATTAGCAATTATAGCCACATCATTAGGACGCAGTTTTACCGGGCTTGGTGCAGGTCCAACTGTTTTAAGATGCATGTCTGGGGATAATTTGATACACAAGTTCTTTGGGGAAAACGCTAGGACTATTGGCATTTTTATCGCCACTCCTTTGTGTATGTGGGGTGATTTGAATACAATAGCATCTATATCTTCTGTTTGGTTTTTATTGGTGTTCTCTTTCTTGAATTATGGCGTGTTTATGGCATGTAGGGCAAAGATACCATCTTTTCGCCCCCATTTTAAGTTTTTCAATCCATGGGTATCAATTTCATGCTGTTGTTTATTGTTGATTGTGATATTTATCATTAATTGGATATTTGCTTTGATGGGTTTTTGTTTTTGCATCATGTTTTTTATTTATTTATCAAAGAAAAAAATTATAGCAGATTGGGGTGCGTTGTCAGATTCCGTCGCATATAATAATGCCTTGCAATCAATTATTGAATTAAAAAGCATACCACCCCACCCCAAAATATATAGACCAAATGTTGTATTATTAATTGAGGATTCTATTCAAAATCAGAGATCGATTATTCACTTCCTAGACCAACTTCTCAAAGGAAGAGGCTTAGCTATTGTTGCAAGGTTTTTCTCTCATGAAACATCAGTCAATGATATTATAATAGACCGAGAAAACAATACTGTTCCAAAAGGAAGTGGGTATTCATACTTTTATGAAACTTTAAGAGCAAGGAATAAAGCTGATGCTTCAAACAAGATCATGTTGATCTCAGGATTAGGAGCATTGAGGCCCAATATAATATTTTCCGAATTTGATGAAACACTCTCGCTTGATTTCTCGGACTTTATTGAAAATGCATTTGATAAAAGATGGAGTATCATGATTCTTCGATCTCCACGCCGAATTCCCGATTTTGGCAATATTGATCTTTGGTGGTTATCTGATGATGGAGGTCTGTCTTTGCTTATGTCATCTATTTTATCGGGGAATAGCCGGCCATTGCGTGTTATCACCGTTGCCCAGCGCCATCTTGGACAAAATAGTTCTAAACAATCACGTAATATGCGTCACTTACTTAAACAGTTTCGAGTTCAAGGTAGTGTTGTTTCATTATCTATTAATGAAGAAAGTCAAGATATTTCTCATCAAACTCGATCATTATGGCGTGAATTGACAGAAGGGCTGAGAATCACCGATCAAGTATTATCATTTTCTCAAAAGTATATGATTCTAGCAGATCTATTGAGCTCCTATAGTAGTCAATCAGATATTGTTATTATCAGTTTACCAGTTCCACGTAAATCAATTCCTGGTGAGATCTACATGCGTCTTCTATCTCTTATTTCTTCTCTTCCAGTTCCAGTTCTATTCATTCGAGGAAATGGAACACACACACTCAGTTGGCAACTATAATGTTATTAATAAAGCAAATAGGTATTATTCATATGCAAAAATGCCAGATTTAAAATGGGTTGTTTTCAATCTATCGAACCCGCTCGCCCTAATAAACCTTCCCTAAGAGTTGATGTATCAAGTAGGGTTGAATTGAGCAAACATGGAAGTGTTTATTCTCTTCCTTCTCCAAAACGAGCTAAAAGCGCAACTCCAAAAAATGGAAATCATTGGTCAATTATTAATGATGAATCTGATGCGTTTGGTTTATTATTGTGTGGATCTGGAGAATCGGGGAAAACCACATTTATCAGACAGTTGAAATACCAGATGCTTGGAGGCTTTCCAGAAAAAGAATTATTACAATTTGTTGGGATTATACGAACAAATATGATAGAAACTATTCAATTGTTATTAGTATGGACGGAAAAGAATAATATTAATGTTTCTTCATCAAATGAGCAAGCCAGAGATGTAATAATTGAAACCGATCCAGCCGAATCTGATTTTACAACAGAAATATGTGGATATATACGAGATTTATGGGACGATCCTGCAATAAAATTGGCTTTTCAGCATAAGGATGAGAATTGGGTTCCTGATAATATGGAGTATTTTTTTAACAAGCTTGATCTTATTGCTATGGATGACTATGTGCCATCTATAGATGATATTATCAGAGCAAGAGTTAGGACAATAGGAATAGATATGATCACAATTGAAAAAGACTGTACCCCAATACGAATATTTGATGTTGGTGGACAAAAAAGCGAGAGAATAAAGTGGAATCAAATAGAAAGCAAGATTGAAGGAGTTATTTTCTGTATATCATTGGCAGATTATGACAAACCCATGTTTGAGGACAATGAAAAATTAAGAATTACTGATTCAATTGAAATATTTGATGCTATTACCCACAGAAATCAATTTAAACATTCTCCATTCTTTATATTATGCAACAAATTCGATGAATTCAGCAAAAAAGTCCAATCAACAGATTCATTTATTAGATCTTTTCCTGAGTATTTTGGAGATCCGCATTCTCCAGACCAGTGTGCGAAGTTTTTAATAGATCGATACATAGAAAAATCTGGACAAAGTTCATCAGAAAGACCTATTATTGACTACAAATTAGTTGCAATCGACAAAGAAAATACTGTTGAAGTGGCAAATGCAATTTTTAGTTTTATTTCTGAGAATTATTTTGAGTAGCTAGACGATTAGTAAACAAAACGATGTGTTTCAACAGAAATAAATTGTACTAAATTTGTCGGCATTTCTTATTCATGAACAGTGTTACTTCTTTCATTGATTCTTTCAACAAATGTCCCACATCTCTTCATTTCATTGATTTTTGTCGAACTACTTTGAAAGGCAAAGAGTTTGAAGAACTCAAGGAGGGCGAAAAATGGGACATCATTCCCAATAAGTTTTTCATGGTAAGAGATGATAGATCTCTTATTGCTTTTAACTCAACCGATTTAAATTCCGGCCTGATTATTGCATGCCATAGTGATTCTCCTTGTATGAAGACAAAGCCCAAAACTTATATTAGCCGCACCGGAGTTGATCAGGCAAGGATCGCTCCCTATGGTAATGGGCAATGGACAACATGGCTCGATAGGGATTTCAAAATCGCTGGAAAGGTAATATATAGGTCATCAGGTACTACAAAAACAGCGTTGTTTGAATCTCAAAACGCAATCGCAATTTCTCCCTCATTGGCAGTTCATCTCAATAGGACCTCAGGGCTTTCTCCTTCGATCAATCTCGAGAATAACATGAACCCAATAGTCAATCTCACAAAGAGTAGTGTTATTAAGAACCCAGTTCATTGTCAAGCCCTTCTTGAAGAAATTGCTAAATCCGTTCATATTGATGTCAATAATATTGTTGATTTTGATCTCACATTTATTGATGCCAATCCAACAAAACTTGTTGGTATAAAGGAAGATTTAATCATGGGTTCTCGCCTTGAATCATTATCATCAGCAGTCCCAAGTATTTTATCTTTCGCATCAGCTCCAGCGCCTTCCGCAGGATTCAACGCTTTTGTTGTTTTTGATTCTGCTGAAATTGGCAGCAATACAAGATACGGAGCGAAGTCCAATTTGATATCATCTGTGTTTTCTCGAATTGGTGTTCCAAACGGAGCCACCTCATGTGTCGCTCTGGATGGGTTTCCTGCCTCAAATCCAAATTCATTTACCGTATCTGATACCTCACTTGGAAAGGGTATCTTTGCATTTTCTGATGATGAGCATTTAAGATCATCTGCTAATGCCCTAGAAATCAATATTAACAATTACAGCAGTATTCCTCTAATGAACTCAATTAGCCCAATAATTGCTGGGCAACTAGGTATCAAATGTTCCGAAATTGGAATACCAGTTCTTGGCAACCATTCTATTCGGGAAACTATTGCTGTCAGTGACTTAATAGCCCTATCCAGATTCATTTCGGAGCTTTTTGCTCAAAGAGCCTAAAAATGGATTTTTCATTTTTTTTTATGACAGAAGAAAACATCTTAACATCTGACCTGTTATTCAAGTATGTTGACGAATTATCTTTGGAATTATCGAAGAATACTCGAATAAATGTTTTTTTAAGTTCTTTTTGCCAAGCTATCCAAAAATATTTCATAAATGAAGATCAAGACTTAATCGAACCATTTGTCAGGTCTATCAAAAGTATTTTGAATATGTTTTATGATGTTAGCGATTCTTTTTGGATTAACAATTACTCCATTATTGAGTATTTTTTTTTGCATTATCATGAACCAGAGAAATTTCTCACTGATTCCCAGTTTATGAAGGTTCTCTTTGCTTTTTCTTCAAGCAAGAACTGTTTTTTTTCTCGTCCGTTTTTCAATTTTTTTTGTCGAAGTAAGTACCAAGACAATAATGATATGATAAGAATGTGTGAGCTGGTTTTGAATGCGAATGATGATTTTTTTTTCAATTGTTATAAAGATTTTAACCAATCTATTAGTGGCAAGATTCTTGAGGGATTGGTTCCAATAGTCAGTCATTATTTGTTGAGGAAAAATGATATCCCTTTAGCATCCTGGGGTTGTATTAACAATATTTTGTCCAGAGTTGCCAATCCTGAATCTTATTTCTTGTTCATTAATTGTTTTCACCATACAAAGTATATTATTGAGTTATTTCGGTATGTGATATCCTTTCCAAATTCTGTATTCTATCTCGAAGAGTCTTGTTGTCAAATAACATATTTATTATCAAACAAAATCCATAATAATTATAGTCTATTATTAACTCAGTTCATATTATTATCCATTCAAGAAAATCCAAACTTTGACTCTATAGTTGATTTGAATCTTCATAATAGGTTTTTTCCTTTTATTGATCCACTAAATATTAAAGACTTCCAGTATATACTTGATTTATTAACAGAATATGAAAAATGGCTTATGTACCATTCTGTCACTGTATCCGAAGAATCAATTCAACATAAATTGCTTGATCGTTTATTGAGTTACTATAGCAATAAATGGAGAAATCCATGGATTATTCTAGTTACTGCAGGCATTTTTAACCAATGTGTGTATTTTCCCTTTATTGATAATATGACATTTGAGAATTCGTTAATCATGATTCTTTCTTCATTATATAGACAAGTGTATATACGTTGTCAAAAAGGAAACGAAACAGAAATATTTAAATCTATAACAAAACCATATGAGGGTGATTTTTTGCATGTTAAAGAATTCAAAAAGGGAAACAAGCCCAAGTTTATATATGTTTGGAAATCCGATTTGAATCAATTAGATCTTTTGAACCAGACTGGGTTTAGAATGTTAGCATGTATAACCAAAAAAGAGAATTCGTATGAAGCTTATATAATACAGAATGGTTCATTTTATTCTCTTAAATCTGAGGAAAATAAATTAGTCGAACAAAATGATATTTTATTATCAATTTACTCCCTCAAAAATGACAATATTTTTTTACCAAAGCGATCATTAGTATTTTCAGAAACAATGCTAGGTTATATCAGGGAGTTAAACCGGGCAGAAGTATTTTCCCCATTTTTTAATGTTCTAAAAAAATTTTCCAGAAATTATTATAATAGTTTTGATGAGAATGCCAAACTATTTGAGTTTATATTAAAGATAATAATCAATCCAAGCTTGGTAGAAGATTTAAAAATACTTAATATAGAAAATTATAAAATTATCAAAGATTTCATCGAAAGTCACCAATTAATGGAAATAATATCATTTGAATCAAAGCTTTTTTGACAAAAAGGGCATTTTGATGATGATAACAAATGTTCTATGTTTTTCTGACAAAATGTATGCCCACATGTGGATATACATACATCTCTGTGAGGCTCTGAAGTATCAATAATTTCTTGAAGTTCGTCTTTCTCGACAATAATTTTTTTGATCTTGTTTTGGATCGAATCTAACTCTTTTTTATTGTTTTCATATCTCTTCTGAGAATGATCTCGGATTAATATCATCCATGAATCTGTTGAATTTTGCGCAGATTTAAAATCATCTGATTCTATAAAATCGACCAATCCTTTGTTAAAACCAATGTGATCAATTAACTGTGTTAGTGATACTAATGCTTGTGGTATTTGGTCCAGCTTTCCTAAATATAATGAATATGCAAACTCTGTTTGTTCATTTAAAATATGGATAAGGTCTTTTCTCTCTTTCACATCAATTTGGTCTTCATTTTCATATGGACTTGTGTTCTCTGCAATTTTTCGATCTTTAATTTTTAAAACTTCAATTAATGAATTCTTTTGTGATTCAATATCAGTTTTTGCACTTAGGAGCCTATCAAAAACACCATCAAGAACATGGGGATCATACGAAAACCCCCTTAAAACATTTTTTTCAAAGTCAAAGAAAGTCTGCTCTTGTCTAATCAATTTTTCCGACGGGTATAATACAGATGATGATCTAATCAAATTGATAATCCTCAACTGTGATATATCTAATGTATTGGAAACCAATGCTTGTAGTAATTCAGAATTCTTGGTATTGAATTCCATTGCTTCGTCTTTGATTAAATTCACACACTTTAAATATTCGTTAGAGAGATTTCCTAAAGAGCATTTCATATTAAATACCTTATTGGCATATTCCTCCACCATTCTTTGGAGAGTATTCTTCAACCTGCTATGAATTGATAAAATCTTTTTGAATGGAGGATATTCAGACATTACGAGAGGACTTGGATATAATATATGCTCTTGGTCATCAAAATACGTTGATTCCACAACAGAATGTGATTCGGAAAGAGTTTTTTCCATATCCTTCAAACGAAGATATAACTTCTGCAAGGCTGCCAACTTAGTAAACTTAGAATAAGTTGGATTATTAAAAAGTGGCGATATCTTGATTAGCTTAGTCATCTCCATTGGGTTTGGCTTATAAACCAGGTGTTTTGTTTGTGGCTGGGCATGTGAGCAGACTTCATGTATAAACTGCGCAAAAATAACCCTTTTTAAATCAATTACATATGAGAATATTTGCGCTATCTCTTTTAATCGAGCATCAGTATATTTATCGGAAATATTCGGCTCTCTCTTTTTTAATACAGCCTGACAAAGGCCACGACACAGCTCTTCGTAGCCCAAATTACCTCCGTTTCTAGCTAATCCATAATTATTGGCAATTTGATTATAAAACTCGGAAACTCTCCCAAGAAAATCGTTACAAGATTTAAATACACCAGATAAGGAATAATTAAAAGAATATAACCCGTCATTGTGTGAAAGAAGCTGCTCTAAGTGGCATTTCATCTGTCTAAAAACTTCCCTTTCATTCATCATTTGTAAACGTCTCTTTTATAACCAAACAGAGTAATTCAATTTAAAATGCCAATTTAAAGATGTCAGTGGGAAACGAATACGGAAAGTTTATATATGTGATTGTTAAAAGCCCAGAGCCATCGCAATTATATTCTCCAAGGAACAAAATTTATGAATTTAGGCAAGAAAAAATGATGGTATATATATATAAGTTCAATTCAGACGATAAAATGGAAAAAGTTAATAATAATCATTTAATTACAATTGCAACGTTTTCAAAAGGCGGGATGTTTTCGAGAGATTCGTTTAAGTATAAAGGCTGGGAAATTCTGGAAGTGTTTTCGAAGTCATATTTTTACAAGGATTATCTTCTAAATGGACCCGAATATTTTGAATTCTATTGGAAATATCTCGGATTTTTATTTCAAATACTTCCTAGTGAAAATATTAATTGTTTTTTCGATATTTATAATCCATCATCATTTTTCCGATTTAATCAAACGAGGTATCCAATAAGTTTTATTACCGCTATGGGTCTAGAGGATGATTATGATATTTCAATTGCATTCTATTTTAAAAAATCTAAAAAAACAATTGATTTGGATCCAGATCCAATTGTTTTTAATGGTGAAAAATATCCAAGAATAAATTGTCAACTTACACCTAATACTTATAATAGGTTTATTATATATTACATGGGTCTTCCCAATCCAGCGAGCAAGTTCGTTGAATTTCTGAATAACAATCTTGAGTTTTATACTGATAGTGGAAGAGCTTTGTTTACAACCTCTTCTAATGTACTTGTATTCAATAGTTGTCTAAAAAAACTCCTTCTAAATGAAAAACTAACCATTGAGCACCTGTTTAAAATATTATTTAATCACCCTGAATTACCAACATTAATTGATGAACCTAATATCCCTATTTTACAAAATACCAAATCTATTCCTCTTGATCCAGAACTTTTCGAAGATATTATTATCTTGGTTAAAGAAATTAATACCAAAAACACTCAACTATTAATCCAACTTTTATTACGCTCATTCTACATCACATCATATGAAGTTGTTTCTAAAAATCGTGATATGACTGATTTATTCAACACAAGTATTGTTCTAGATAAGTACAAGGAATTGCTTCAGCCTTATGAAGATTATACATATGTAAACTAATATGGTCTATTCTTTTTTTTTATGAACAGCTTATCTGATGAATTTCGTTGTGTTTTGGAGGATCCACTATCTTATTTCAATAATATCAATCTTGAAAACCTGCCTAATTTCATCGGCGAAACCAATTTGGAAACAAATAGGGAAGAATCGTTGAGGATAGCAGTTTGTTGCTTGATGTTATTCATAATTGAGAATTTCACTGGGCCATCGATTGTTTCTAGTCTCAATTCTTCGGTTTTATCCAAAATTAAAGAAATTCTACCCGAATCTTATCTTGACGATATTAACGTTGATGGTGAAACAATCCATGAGCTTACTTGTTTTTCCGAGTTAATATGGATTGCATATAAGCTTATTGTTGGATATTCGGGTCCTTCTGAATGGATTGGGAGAGTTGCGTGTGTGATTCAAAAGTGTTTATCTGGGCCAAGCATGACAATGAAGGATTTAGCACTTAAGAATCTAAAAGGACTCGAATTAGCAATTGCGCACAGACTATTTCAGGATTATCAGGCATTTTTTGCTGAGCTTGAAGAGTACAGGAAGAGCATTTCTTTTGAGTTTTCCCTAACTGGAAAAATGGGAAAGAAAACAAAGTTCCAACAAGATTCAAAAGCACAATTAGCACTGATTATTCATGATTGTAAATCAATTAGGGAAGGTAATCAGAAGAAAATCAACACAGTTGATTCATTAAATGAAAGAGAAGTCAAATTGGATGAAGATATTAGTCGTTTAGAAAGACCATCAATGGATGAGGTTCATGAAATTCCAGAGTTATCTTTTGAAGAATTGTGCTTTTTGATACAAGAAGCTCGTGCTATTGGTGATAGGAACGCAGGAGAGGAAGTTAGGGACGAAAAAAGAATACCACTATTGACCACTGTTTTAGATTCAAAAACAATTTATGATATAACTACCTGCGCATTGTTTGATAAGTCTAAGCTTGAGCAATATACTCACTCTACTCAACCAAGAGCTGTTCTCCAATTAGAATCAATAATTAAAGATTTTTCTAATAACGAAACTCCAGCACTTGAAAGAACAAGGTGTTTTTTCATTCTAGAGCATCCTCCTTTATGGGAAGTCAGGAGAGAGATGGGAATTCAAATGATGAAAATTGGAGCAGCAAGAACAGCTGCCAATATTTTCATTGAACATAGAATGTGGGACGAGCTTGGAATGTGTTGTGAGATTGCTAATGATGCTTCAATCGCAATTCCAGTTCTGGAAGAACAAACAGCAACACCTCTGGTTTTAACAATTCTTGGTGAGCTGAAGAAATCCAAAGAACTCCTCGAAAAAGCATGGATTGTGTCAAGGCAAAGGTTTTCCAGATCCCAAAGAAGTCTAGCTAAGATTTATTTGAAAGAGAAAGATTGGAAATTGGCTTCTCATCATTTCGAAATTGCTTTGGCATTGAACAAACTTTATCCTGCTGCTTGGTTCAGTCTTGGATGTTGCTTTATGAGACTTGAGCAATTTGAAAAAGCAATATCATGCTTACAAGAAGTTGTATCACAGAATCCTGATGATTCTGAATGCTTTTCTAATCTAAGTGTCTGCTTTACAACAATTGGAAAGAATGCAGAAGCCCATAAAGCAATGACACAAGCCATTAGATTCGACAGACAAAATGCCAAAATTTGGGAGAATTTTATTGTTGTTTCTCTTAATGCTAATGTCTATAATGATTGTATATACGGATTAGAAGAGCTAATCAGGGCCTTTCCAAAATGGTGCAACGTTCCTTTGTTGCATGATATTATTTTGACAACTATTGAAAAGAATCGAAATGGTCTTGAGAGACTGAATGAAGTTCTTAACAAGATTTCTCAAAGTGCTGATTGTACATATGAGTTTTGGCTTGTTTATGCCGAATTGATCGAATCTTATGGTGAACCTTCTAATGCTTTTGATATGAGAATTTCTGCCATTAAGGAATTAGAAAAGGATGGAAAGGTAAGAGACCAGAACATTTTTGATAAATTAGTCTCAATCATTGGAAAATTATGTAATACCACAGACAAAGTTCCAGAGAAGAAGAAATCCTTAGTTTCCAGAATTAAGGTTACAATTAAGAAATACGAGGAAGATTTTTCTACACTCGAATCATATATACACTTACAAGAATTATTAGAGAAACTAGAATAAATTTTTAATAAACACATGATACTAATAAGCTTTGTAAAAACACCGCGAATGTTTGAAGATGAGGTTTTCCTGGTAGTGATATATACTTCAACATGAATCCTTCAAAATTTGTCCAAAGTTTGAGTTGTTCTTCATTAATAATTGATAAGAAATTCATATCTCTCATTAAAAATGTTCCATATATTATGAAAGCGGTTAAAAGAGTCTTGTCCTGAGAGAAGGTTACAACCATTTCCATTATTGTATCAAAGTCTTTCTTTTCTTTTTGCAAAAACTTAACTTTGTTCAATATTGAAAATAGTAAGAAAAACCTTTTCTGGAAAACAATTGATTCCGACATTGATAGCTCCTCTACAATATTCCAAAATAAGCGAAGGCCTGTTTTGTTCAACCCTTGTAAGAATAATGGATTGATCATATTCTTTTTTGTTAAAAGATGGTTTTCCCATAGTTTTCGCATCTCAGAAAAATACATATTATTGTTCGTGATAATTGTCTCATACTTATTCATCAATTGAGATATATATGAATATTGCAGAATTTCCACACAATCAATGTTACCTTTGATACAATCATATCTACAACTCTTCTGTTCATTAGCAAACAAGAATCTATTCAAAACATTCCTTTCAAGCGATTCTGATAAACATACAAAATCCATTAATGACTTTTCATTTGTTAGATAGTCAATGAGATTCTCAAAAGAAAGCGCGCTTTCACACAAATCATTAATTTCTTTTTTCAAAAACTGTTCTATAATATTGTCAGAAAGATGTCTTTTTTTGGATAACTCATAAAGAGACTGTCCTTTCATTTTTGATTCAACATATAGATATTGAAACTGAATGGGAATGGAATATTCAACACTTTGAGGAATCCCCGAGAATATCAAATACTTTTTTGATTGATGTACTGGAGATGGATATTTTGGATAGACTTTCAAATGCAGTAGCTGGTCACGATCCTCTTTCATTATCATACTAAAATCAAATCCTCTTATTGAATATGGAATACTGGTAAATGTCGATACTAAGTACTTCCAAATGAAGAATATATCATTTGTTGAAACAAGAATATGAACAAAAAGTTGATTAAACCCCTTATATAGTTTTGGGAAATCATATATTGAGTTAGTTGATGTTAAAACAGTAATTATTGACTCCATAAGACAATCGTTCTTCATTACTACATCAACAACCATCATAAATGATTGTTTCATATGACAAAATTGGGAACTAATAATCCAATTTTCGGCTTGAGGAAGCAAAAAATTGGTGAAAAACATGATAGATATTTCTTTTGTGCTCCATTTTTGAGATTTCATCAAATGGATTATTGTAAGAATCTCTGTTGATAGAAGAACTACATTGGAACATATACAATTAGATAGATACTTCGAGAAGTGATTGATCAAGGATTGTGTGATCTGGTTTTTTAAAAGCCTCTTTTCAGCACCAAACTTTCTAAAAAACATACTCATTGTAGATTCAATATATTTGTGTGTACAAAGAGAACAAAAGAATGGCTTCAATAATATATAGCATAGATAAGGTTGAAAGGTATTCATTACATGCAGATAGAAAACCATTGCCAGTTGGTTATGCTCACTTGAAGAAAAATAACCGAACAATGATGGTAAAGCTTTTCCTGCTATGTATGAAAACTCGCTGCAGTTTGATGACTGAAAAACTGCTTGCGCCACCTTATCCAAATTACTGTAAAAATATGAAACAAGAAATGCCGCTTGGTGAATAAAAGAAGCACTCACATTTTGGGTATTTAACATTATTGGGGATGTAAAATCTCTTAGATTTACGTCATTCGCAGCCAGTGGCAATATAATTGATACTCTCTGTTTTACCAATATCCCTAATCGTATTTTTTCTACTCGTTGAAGGCAACTGTTACCAGTCACACATATACTGGTGGGGACAATATTTCTTAGCCAATAAAAAAACTCTTCATTGCTTTCAAAGCTGTCACCCATCCAATTTAAAACCTTTACATCGTCGCAATTTTTCAAATATTGTTAACAAATTTTCTGAATTTCATAAAATTTGATCGGTTTTTAGTGAAAATTTCTATTGTCTTCTGTGAACTGTCATAATCGTTTCAGCCTCTTTTTTGCCTGGTTTTGTGAATCCTTTGTGACGGGTTTGGTAGTAGTTTTTATCGCGTGTACTTGTGTCATTAGTTTGGCTCTTGCACAATAATCTTCATATTTTTCAAGAAAGAGCCTTCCAGCCTCTTCATTTAAAGCGCTGGCTGGGTTAGGCTCAATAAACAAACATCGGATTGTTAAAAATAGATGGTCGAGTCCCATATCTGGATTCCAGTCGGAACTCAAAGTATTCAAGCATATTGCTCCAGCTTCAGATACATTGGGGTGAAAGATTTTGGTTAAAAAGTAACCTTTCGGAGGTTTTTCCGGGAAATCATCACCAATTTCAAGCTTTATATCGAATTGCCCACCTTCAAATGGAGTCTCTTCAGGACCGGTGATTGTTGCATGAATCTCTGTTAAACAATCTTCGTTAATTTTAAACTGAATACCTCCTATCTCTAATGTTTGCAATTTTTTAATCTCAGATAATAGCCTTCTTGCCACTGCAGGTCTTAAACTCTGCATGAAAAAATAAATGTTAAACGCACATCATTCAATTATTGTCCTATCTCTCTTTCTACTAAAAACCAGAACCCAAAGGAATCTGATGAAAATACAAAGTATTATTGAAGGAATAATCAATATTGTGGTTATCACAGTTTTGAAAAATCCTTTAGACACCATTCTGTTTGAACATGATGGTCCACTCCATCCAGTAAAACACTTGCATGTGTTGAGAATGCAATAGCCATGCTGGCAGCGATAATTGCATGTATCATTAAGCCATTCAATTGATTTTTCAATGAAAGTATCCTTTACCTTTTTGCAGTTCTCTTTTGAACAGAACATATCTTCTGGTCCATAAACACCAGGAATAGTAATAACAGATATATCATAGTATTGGCTTTCATTTGATACCATTGATTTCGATAATAATGAATCTGTGTTCGATGTAAATGTTACAGACGAACCAGAAAAACTAGTTCCAATAAAATTATTTCTGATCATTGGAATTTCATCAAATCCATCAGAAGAGAATAGATCATAACAAATTTCTTGGAAGAAATGAAGATTAAGAGATCGGGGTCTCATACTGGACGACACAGGAAACATACCAATTTGAAAACACTTAAGATACCATCTTAGCCTTTCATCTTTGTTCTGAAAAGATGCTGATATGTTTGATAAAAATGTTGGATCAATATCATTAACAGTGACCGAATTTCTTGATAGTATCAAATAAAAATACTGGGCAAATAAATGAATATCTCCTGGTGATCCAACAGTATCACAATACTCTTGGAAAACATTCATGACACTTGGGTAAACGCTATCAAAATATGAGAATATATTGGAAATCAAAAACATTGCTACACTTGGTTTTGTTGATACAGATATTCCAAATAGTTCTTTAAGTTGATTTTGAGTAGATGGGGTTCCAGTGGTGAATATTTTTTCTACTGTATATAAGATTCTCTTAGTGGCGCTTAGACACTCCTCTGATACTGATTTGATTCGTTTTATTATTTGATTATCGAATTCAGCTGTTTCAAGATCAAAATATAGCGGACTGAATGATGACCACGCTCCATTTACAATATGTGGAAACCTTGATCTAAAAACAGCAGCTAATACACCTCCAATTCCATCGCCCGCAATCATAACACTGCATTTGGCTCCCCAACATGAAGTTGAATATGAATTGACAATACAAGAAATATCCATCAACATTTGATCAAAGGATATATATCTTAATTCATCAAGTCCGGATGTTTCAAAAAACACAGATCTGCCAAATCCTCGTAATTCCAAAGCTAATATCATTGCTTTATTCTCTTTAGCTGCTTCAATAATCGCTGATGGCAATATTGCACAATTTTCCAATGACAAAGAACCAGGTAAATAGACAATTATGCTCTTCGATTCTATTGAAACATAAGTTGTATCAAGGAAATATCTTTGCAAAAAAACATTACTCGAGTTATTGGCAAAATGATCCACTGTTTGATCGAAATACATTGTCTCATAACAGGAACAAACCAAAATCAAGATTTCGAGCATCTTAAATTACCCTTAGTGGTAAAAATTGCTTTAACGATAATTTCTCTAACAAAATTGATGGCGGGTTTTTAATGTTGAATTCATTAACATTTAGTGATTATTTTGAGGGATCAATTAAAAGCTTGCATTTGTCACAAGAACTCTCTCTTTCATCGAGTTTGAAAAGTTTTAGAAAGTTTAATCTAATTAAGCCAATATACTCTGATGAATTGGAGTTTTCGATAATTAATAGATATGAAGGATTTGATTTATTATCAAAAGCTTCCATTTTACGGGTTCTATTATCTTATAGGCATTATAGAAAAATGATAGATGAAATATTTATAAGAAATATGAATGTTTTCGTTAATGACCAAACCAAAGCTCAGATAGAATTAGATAATTATGCTCATGCAATTGAGATTTTGAATTATAAGTATAATGAAGTTCTAAGATCAATAGTATCTCAGGTGAATAGTCCTTCAATCTACTTTGTTGATTGCATTTTCAAATCAAAAACAGTATTGTTCTACATGTTAGCATTCCCTTTTGATTGTATTCCAATTAAAAAAAAAGAAACAGCATTATTTGCCGCTTCCCATGGGATCTCAACAAAAAGACTTTGCGATTTGTACACTTCAAGGAAGAAAAGACTAAGAGAATATCAAACGAATGCTAATAAAAGGCCAAAGTGGATTCCAGATCATATATCACATGAAATGGTATGTGATTATGTCAATGGTGATCTTCTATGCCTTACTGATCATATATGATTCATGGAATACAAGTCTATATCAATAAGAAAAACAGGATTTGATATCCGCTTCGAGGAAAAAAACTTGTTTAAAACGCATTATAGTCTTGATTTTGATAATTTAATAGATAAACTGGATGATTGTATTGGTAGATTTCAATATGATAATGGCCTTTCTCTTTTTTCTTTGTTATCCGAGTTTGGATCACTATTGCACGAAAAAATGAAGGAATCTATAGAAATCAATAAGCTTTATATTAATATTATTCATTTGTTTAATAACATGGGTATTTTCGGATTTCTTGACCATTCATTAACAAATGTATCTTCAAATGTGATAATTAAAATCATAGACTTTATGTACTATGTACAGTATCTAGGATTGCCTTTTTGCGAGTTTTTGTCTCAAAGCTATACAATCCCCAAACTTGTTTCATTGTTTCTGTCTATTAAAGGACCTAAATGGATACGATTGGCATCAATAATAAGCATTTTAATCCCATACCAATTGCATTATGAAGAAAACTTTAGTACAGTCATTTCATTTCTACCCAATATTATATCAAAAATGCATATATATCCAAACTCCGAGTTAGTAATATCTAAATTAATACTCTCTATTGTACAATCATCGGATAAAGTATCTGAATACTATTCAAACATCATTGATTTACTATCCAGTTTTGAAATATCAGAGTTATCAGTACCAGAAGTAGTTGAGTGTATGATTATCATCATTACTCATCAAACAGATATTATTCATTTGATAATCAATTCTGGATTTGCGATGAAGATTAACCAGTTTTGTCTATTACCTAAACCAAATATTGCATCTATGAGGTTTCTTCTTTTTTTAGTTGAGAAATGCGACCAGGCGAGTTTATTATCTACTAATGATTACTTTACCTCAATATCCAGATACGTATTCAGTAGAAATTGGGAAGAGATTCTCATTGGAATGGAATTCATCACATATTTAGTCGAAGAAAAAACAGATACAATTAATTCATGTTGTCCAAATGCCAATGTTATGAAGGCATGTTTCCACAATCTATTATCAGGTCCTTTTAAGAATAAAAAGGTCTCAATGGGTCTAATTAGCAAATTCAACTCTATTAATAACATATTTTTTGATGATATACTTGATTTTTTGACCCAAGATACTCTTAACGATGTTTTTGCAGAGATTAAGGAATCACAAGATGAACAACTTATTTTTGAGTATCAAATATTCTTGAAATCTTTCTTGTCATATTTAGAGAACATTGATGGAAATAGTGAAATATCTGAAATAGTAGAATTTTTAATATCCGAGCTAAATTAACTTTTCATAGCAAAAAACTAGTTAGTGGTCTTTTGTTGTTTGTTTGGAGGACGAAGAATTCTCGCTTCAAAAGTAACTTTGCCAACATACTTATTGAGTTTGTTCCATAGAGGCACTGTCTGTGTCATCTCTGTGTATCCTCTAACAAAAGGAAGGAGATTTAATTCTGTCCTTGCGGCTTCTGTAACTTGAGATTCTCTTTCTCTATACAATTGAGCTGTGGCTGAAGTCCTTTCTAAAAATTCAGCGAGGAAAAAATCATTTTTGCATTCAAACATTATTTGGCTATTAAAAACACCAGACATAATATCAACATGATTGGTTGTCATTGATTCATGTTCAAGTAAATCAACAACCAAATATACTTCAGAGGGCTTTTTCCCAATAAAAGATTTATCAAGAATGAATTCCTTGAAGTAAATAATTATTGCTGTTTGATCAATTGGCATTTTGTCAACATCTTTCTTTGAGAACACTATTGATGGTGCTCCTTCACTAAATTCTGGCATTTGATGAATTTGATCTGCTTGTTGGTTATCAAGCTTACTAGCAAGGTTTTTTAACATGTTCTCTAGTTGGTTAATTTTATCTTTTTTAGGTTGTATTTGTTGATATAAATCTTGTTCATTTTGCTCAAACATTTCAATTTCACTCTGAAGTATTTTAATCTGTCCTTCAAGGTTTTGTTTCTCTTGGTTCTTTTGCATTACATCTCTTGGAGACATCTGTTTTGACTCCATTTGTACTAAAAATGCTTCGAATTTGGTATTATTCACAGGATCAATATTTGTCTCCTGCCTTAACTTATCTATTTCGCTTTTGACACTTTCACCACTTTGAGCAATGTTTTGATTATTCTTTTGTGCATCTAAAAGGACTTGATGAGTTTTCTTTTCTTCTAAATCAGTTGAAGTCGCAATTTTTTCAAGCTCTGCTATTTTCTTATTAAGATCTTTGCATTCATTATCAATCTCGTTAATATCTGATGTCATCCTCATTACCTCTTGAGAATCCTGGACAAATCTTTTCTTCTTTTGGTCGTTTTCAGTCGATGAATTCTTATCTTCTATCTTTTTAATTTCATTTCTCAAGAATGTTGCCTTACCCTCAAGTTCTTTAGCTTGCTGAAGCTCGCTCTCTTTGTTCCTAATCCGAATTTGGATATCAGACAAATCTTTTTCAAGTTTTCTCTTCATTTCATTATTCTCTTTAAAACCCTTAGAAATATCTTCTTGTTCCGTGATCAAGTCTCGGTATTCTCTCCCCATTGTATCAATTTCTTGTTGGATAGACACTATATTTGCTTGATAGTCATTCATTGTGGATCTCCTCGCCATGGTTTTTTTAATAGATCCATCAGTATCATATTCACTTAATGACTCATAAAGGTCATCATCTAACTCTCCTTTTAATACTTTGATTGCAATTCCAAATCTAGGATCATCCGTTTTACTTTGTGCATCGTTCAGCATTTTCAACAAATTTGATCTTGATTTGAGTGGACGAGAGCTAGGACGAGAAACTGGCGTAGGTTTCATTTTATTCAAACTTGGAGTTAGTGCTTTCATATTGCGGACCTGTCTTAATAAATCGTTTCTTTTTCTTTGTTTTCTCATTAATTCTTCTTCCACAAGTTTAATTCTTTGTTGTAATTCTGAAGACTGTGTTTCATAATCGGAATCTGGCTTTGCTGCTAGTATAATTCTAGCTTTTTTCTCTAATAAATTGCAATTCTTGACAAGTTCATATTTAAGTTCCTCTATACTATACTCTGATATGGGCCTAGACTTTGCGTTTTGCATTAAAAAAAATTAAAAGAGATATGTTTAAAATGAACCTGTCGACTTCAGTTTTAATGACGTTAATGAGTGATAATGAGACATATGAAACAATCATAGGATTACTGGTTAATAATGAAAATATGAGTAAATCTTCGAGCAGTCCTAACAAATCGCGAAATTTTGATATTTTTGAAAAAAAAGATATGATTAGGCTTTTGAGGAATATTATTGAAGCAAAAAAATCGGAATTACCAGCATTTGAATCCATTACAGAAGCCGAAAGTGAATTTAGGAAACTTTTGCTTCAGTTTCATCAAGGAAATAAGACAGAATCCAAAAAATTCGAAGTTGATTTGAAAATGGCGAGCTTAATTAAACAGCATCAATCATTACAAGATGAAGATAGCCATATAGAAACATTAAAACAAAGTAACAATTCCGCCCAACAAAAGGAACAACAAGAATATGAAGAGTTAATGACTCAGATTATGAGCTTGCAGAATCAAATTGCTGCAGCAAGAGCCATCAAAGAAGAAAACGATAAGAATTTTAAGCAAGCTAAAGATACATACGAGGCAATGGATACCGAAAACAAAGCTATGATCCGAACGAAAGAGAAACTCTTAGAAGAGGAAAAAAGGCTCAAGTTATTGGAAAAACAGACAATCCAAGAGCTGAAGAATATTGAAGAAGAAGAACAATCACAGACAATTCTAGAATCAGAAATCAGCAGCACTGAAAACGAAGTGAAGCAAACACGAAGCGAGATTAAAAAGATAAAGTCAGAGATTTCCCAAATTAAAACCAAGTCAGAGGCAAGAAGGGCTGATGTACAAAGATTACTAGAAGAAGCTCGTAAAGCCGAAGAAAAAATTGATCAATATGTGAGGGATACTACAAATGTTACCATTGCTGATAAAATAAGTCAGTCCTTTTCCCAGTCTCCAATTATTCAGAAGAATATGAAACAAGAGTCTCCAATCGTAACTGAAACAAACAGAGTTTCATTTGCTTCTTCAGATAGCGAAAACAGTGGCGAAGAACTTATTGCTGAGATCCAAGAACAGTTATCCAGATCCGAAGACTCAAACTCAATCATAGAATCAGCTTTAGAAGCTTTGAATACCAAAATTTATGATTCCAAATCAATAATAATGAAGTTTAATAAATAACATTTGTTCAGATTGAAGGAAGTGGCCTTTTTTCTTGTATTGTTGATGTCGTAGGCCTACCAAAATTGCCCCTTCCTTTATATAAATGCTTATCAGGCCCATATAATAGAGATCCACGGGCACCAATTTGCGATGTAGAATTTACAGTGGCTAGTTGAGGCTCTCCAAGAGCCTCTACAACAACTTTATCAGTTATCATTCCACTAATCTGGGATTTAGGTCGACCGCATAATAGACATTTGTAACTGGAAACTCCACCTGATGTGGATTCTTCCTTGGTTAGAAGACCATACAACTCTTCCATTGAAGACTGAAGCTCTTCAAAAGACACCTTATCTGGTAGTTGTTGCTTAATCAAATCTATTGAAGAGGCGCTATCAGATACCATTAATCTGATTTTTGAGAAAAACTTCCCAATATACTCTTTGTCAACTACATTATCCATTTTGCTTTCAATTGAATGTAATCTGGAGGCATTTTGATCAATTTGGAGTTGAAGTTGAGTCCTTACATTTATCAACAACTCAACAACTTCTTCATCGATTCTATCATTAGCATTCAGGATTTTGAGCTCATCAATTTGTTGTTTGACAACATTATGAAAAATGGGACGGAATGAACCATCAGGAGTTGCAGGCGCAGATGGCAAGACATCTTTTGTGATCCTGGAATTCATAATGCTCGGAGAAGGTATACTTGAAGTATTATCTGGTGATGGAGATCGACTTCCATTAGGCGTAGGCTTGAGCTTTGGAACTGAAGAATTAATACTATCTATTAAGGGTTCTTTGTTTCCATTCGATTCAATTGGCAAATCAGGAAGTTTCAAAGATGTAACTTTCAGTAATCTTGGGGAGATTTGGGTGCTGGATAAATTCTTTTTTGGGTCATTCTCAATAACTATCTTTTTATCTGATTGCTCTATCGAAACAGGTCTAATATCAGGAATCTTGCTCATTTGAGGGATATGGACTTCTACAACCTTTTCTTTTGAGTGAGCAATAACAGATACCTGCTGTCTTATTTCCATAATTTCTTTCCTTATATCATATACTTCTTTTTCGACTTCTCTAAAGTTCGTGTCAATTCTCCTTCTGAGAGCTCTGACTGCGTTTTCATCAGTACCTGAAGGAGATGGGCTAGTGGCGGGTATTATTGGCTTAGATAAAATGTCATCAGTATTTTTTTGTTGAATGGATAGTTCCTGGATTTTGGATCGCATCTCGGAGTAAACACTCCTTAAAAGCTGAACCTGGTCTTGAAGAGATATGACTTGCTGTTTCACAGCTGATAGTATTGTTGAATCAGAAAACTCTTCAGTGCTTTCGAAAATTTGGGAGCTTTCAAGGGACAAAACAAGGTTTTCTTCTTCAATAACAGTTTCAGAAGGATGATCTTCCTCTGCCTCTTCATTTAATGATGGTTTATTGGTAATTTCAGTAATTGGAGGGGTGGTGAGTACAGTGATATTGGGTTCATTTTGTTTTTTTGGGTCGATATCGAAAGAAACTCTTATTTTTTGCTCATCAATTTTCGGAGGCTTCTCTTCATCATGAACAATTTCAGTTTCGGCTTGATTTTCTTCTTCTCTATTTGACTGTAAATGGTTCATTGGTTCTGATATAAAAATAGAATGATCAGAAATTGGAGAATCTTCTTCATTTCCAGAAGTTGAATGTTGAGGGATCTCAATCTTTGGTATAGGTGCTGGTTTTGGGGGCTCAATGATCGGAGATGTTTCCTTTTCAATTTCAACTTCTTCTGTAGGTTTTACAACATTGCTGAGATCTTCTCTTTTTGGATTTTTATCTGTTTCACTATTCTTGGGCTTTTTATTCTCTTTTTTAATTCTTGGTTTTCTTTCCCTAACTTGACTAGCTTTTTCGATCTTTTCTGGAGAATTATATGGTATTACGTGCAAAGGATATGGCAAAATATTCAGTTCAGAAAACATTACAGGCGATAGAATTATTTGATGATTTTGTGCTTCGTGGTTAATTGAAGGTGTATTAACATGAATAATCTGATTTGTGGGAGGTTTTGAATCAATAGTCTTGATTTTATCTACAATTTGAGAATAATTTTCATTGACTTTGGCAATATCACTTTGAATCTGTTGAATATCATTATCGTGAACATTTAACAAATATTGAAGCTTTTGAGCTTTGTTCTTCAGTGAATCAGATATAACAGTTAATTCTTCAAATTTTTTGTCATTTTCTTCATTTGAAAAAGGCAAAGCCAATATTTCTTTAGATACTGTTTCGGATACCGTACCTGAGTTCAATAGAACTTGATGCAATATTTGTTTATGCTGATTAAGTTCGGCCTTTAATTCAGATAAATTATCGACAAGAGATACATTGATACTGGTGGTTTCCGCCAAAGAAAGAGAATGAAACTGAGATCCTTGGTCAATCTGTTCAGGTATTGTTATTAATGGAGCCTGAATAGAAATACTATTATCAAATACAATTGGAGGGGCTTGAATTATGAGAGAAGAATAAAACTGATTGGGAACATTAATACTTTGAACTGATGAACAAACATATGAAATATCAGGCTGGTATGCATCAGTGTTAGATTCACAATCAGAAAACTCAATTTTTGTTGGAATAAGTGAAACTATGGATCTTTCTTGTATAGGTTCTTCATATTCATCTTGATTAATCTGAATGGTCACAGAATTGGAAGAAACAAAAATTTCATTCTTACGAGAAATCTTTTCTATATAATCAGCTAAAACCTTTTCATTCTGTTTGATTGCATCTTTAATGAGCAAAATTTCATTGTTCATTATTTTAATTGGTTCATTATCTGGCTCAGGCTCGTGATACTCATAATGAATATTGAGTGGTTCTGAAACAATAATTTGTATCTCATCACTCTTTTGTTCATTATTATTTAATGTTTGAGATGTTCTAAGAATAGATATCTCGGATTTAAGTTTCTTAACTTCTTCAAGGATACCATTCTCAATTTGAGCCATTTGTTGAAAGAGTTGAACCCTTAATTGTTTTAATGTTTGTTCATGCTCTTCATTTGAAATCCCAATACCAGAATATGCGTGATCATCAGAAGATGAATTCAGCTCTTTAACGAAAGAGGCCAATTTTCCTGCATTTGTATCTGATACTCTCTGTATTTCAGCTTTGTTTAACATAGTTTCCGTCCTAATTTTGTTAATTTCACTCGACAAGAATTCTACATCGCTCTTAAGTTGGGGGATTTGAGAAACAGGAGAAAAAAGTTCATCTACTTTCTTAATATTATCTTGGAGAGTCTTAATTTGTATGAACATATCATCAACTCTCATTTCCAAAAACTTGTTATTAGTTTTTGGTGTAATTACTTTGTTTTGGACAAATTGAGGAGTTGACACTCCATATGAATCACTCTCGTGTATTAGTTTGAGAGGAGTATTCTCATGAGGTAGTATTACTTCTGTTTTAATTGGTGCTGGCTCAGGCTTGGAAGGTATTGGTTCTGGAATAGGATCTTTTATAGGGGGTGTTGGTTTTTCATCTGGTTTTTCAACAGATTCTTCTTCTTCTCTTGCTGTGTCAGGTCTTGTCAGAGAATTTAAAAGCGCCTCAAACCTTTCTTTGAGCAATTCTAAGTCAGCTCGCAGTGTATCATCAGAAAACTGCATCTGTCCCCCTTCATTTGTTGTTGGTGTTGGAATGGGTGAAATTGGCTTAGAAATTGATTCTATTACTGCAGAAACATTGCTTTCTATTTTGGAATGAAGTTCTTTGAGTTGGTATGAATAATATGCCCTAATTTCTTTTAATTCTGATGAAAAATCCTGGGCTTGCATATCAATTTTACCCTTTAATCCATCCACAGTATCTTGTATGGGCCGGAGATCAGAAGTTTTCAAAAATTTTTTTTCCAAATTCTCAAATGAGGATAATCCTTTTCGAGTTTCATCGGTTTGATTAGTTACTTCCAATATTATCTCTCTAATCATATTATAATCTATATTGATATCAAAGGTTGAAGGATCATCAAGGAGATTTTTAAGTTTGTTGGTATATTCATTCATAAAAATAACGAATTACTGCTGAGATTTTATGGTGTTATTCTTTGTGGGTCACGTGGGAACAAAGAACCACGACGAACATTACGAAGGCCAAGGAATAAGAAGGTAATCCTATCAAGGCCACATCCAAGACCAGCATGTGGAGGAGCACCATAGCGGAAACAGTCAACGTAGGCTTGAATTGGTGAAAGATCGACTTTGAGCTCTTGGGCACGGCGCAAGAGAAGATCTGAGTCATGGATACGTTGGGCGCCGGAAACGATTTCTTCACCACGGAGGAAGAAGTCATAGCTATTAGAATAGCGTGGATCAACAGGATCTGGCATTGTGTAGAATGGACGAACAGCTGCGGGGAACTTATCGAGAATATAGAAATCAGTATTGTATTTCTCACGGATAATGGCACCCAGCTTCTTTTCAAGAGCTGTATCGAGATCCTGAAAATCATCCATTGTTGCACCAGATTCACGCAAGAGGCGAACACCTTCATGGAATGGAATGATAACTGGATTGATAAGAAGGTCTTCTGATGGGAATTGAGAACGTACTGCTTCGATTTCCTTCTTGCACTCGGTTTGAAGACGCCTGAAAACAGTTGCAAGAAGATCGCGGAATGTCGTCAATGCTTCATGGTAATGATTATCGAAGGCCATTTCTGCATCAAGGCCAGTGAATTCAGTAAGATGCCTATGTGTGAATGATTTTTCGGCTCTGAAAACGGGACCGATTTCAAAGACTCTCATCATACCAGAAACAACAGACATTTGCTTGTACAATTGAGGGGATTGTGCGAGATATGCTTTTCCATCGAAATACTTGACTTCAAAGACGTTTGAGCCACCTTCTGAAGCTGTAGCAATGAGCTTTGGAGTATGAATCTCCTGGAAGTCCTTTTCACATAAAAATTCTCGGAAGAATTGGCAAACTTTGGATTGGATACGGAAAATTGCTTGATTAGCAACTGTACGGAGATCCAAAACACGGTTATCTAAGCGACTCTTCTGAGATACTAATGGGAGGGCATCATATGATTCACCATAGCCAATAAGTGGAATCATCTTCTTTAATGTGGCATTGGCGACTTCTTCTGTAAGTTCGACCTCTAAGTTCTTAGCAATTGTAGGAACCATTTCACGAACGAAAGCTTCTGGCTCCAAAACTTTCTTCCACTTCCTGAGTGGGAGATGGTCTTTGAATGGTTTCTTTGTTTCCCAACCTTGTTTGGGAGCAGCATTATATGCAAATTTAACGATCCTTTTTTCACCAAAGTTGTTGAAAACCAAATCATTATTATTAACAGCAATTTTGAAATCTTGTTGTCCTGGAAGAGCCAATATAACAATTTCACCTTCTCCTTCGGGTCTTTGTTGCTTGATGGAAACATCTTCTTCCATATCATTAACTCTTGAGCAATCTTCAACCAAAATTGGTAATGGTTGCTGAGATTTTGTGATAACTGATATCGAATCAGCATGAATCTCAAAATTCTGGATAGAACAGTTAGAAACTGGCTTATCAGTAGCAATTAACTTACCAAAAACTTCAACGTATGATTCAGCGGGAACCTTGATGGCTTTAACAGTAAAAGCCTGAATTGTTTCAATCTTGGATCTTAAAACAGCAAACTTGCCTCTAACTTTAGAAACAAATCCACGGATATGAATATCTTGACCAACTTTCTGTGGATTGAGACTGTGAACGTAGCTAATTTCATATAGAGATTGTTGAGTTGATTGAATGAGAGGAAGCTCATAAACAATGCAGTTTTCAGCAAATTCAACATGACACTCAGTGCAAATCTGGTTGATTACTTGCTTTTCAGCTGGCCCCATTCTTGGGCAAACTTCAACCTTTTCAACTTTACCCTTCGAAAATACGGATTTAATAAACTCAGAGAAGTCTTCAGATGATTGTTCGAGGCAAACAAATTGGGCTTCTTGTGTTTGGATTACAAACCTTCCAAAAATAGTATTGGCTCCAATCATATCAACGGTTCTAAAAATAAACCCTTTTCCATCATATAATAGATATATGTGAATGCTTTCTTGATGCATTTTGCTCGGCCAAAAGTGAAGTCATTTGGGCCAACCTTTATTTTTTGAGAGTTGTTTAAAATTTCCCTATCGGTGTCAAAGTAATCTATCAATTACAGACCTAACTGTATTTGAAAGAAACCTCAATAGTCAATAATCACACACTTGATTGAGTTGCGATATCTTACAGCGCAAGACGATTCGCTTTGATGAAGAGCAAAAGAGTCTGGAATAAAGCCTATGTCTTGGTTCTCATCACACAGAACATTGTTTTCGAAAGAAACAGAGAAAAATGAATTACCGATACCTACTCCGAATGGAAACTGGTTATGAATTTCAAATTGATTAATGGGAGATCCTATGTTCAATGTTGATACGGTTTTCATAACTCTCATATCAATCATTGAAACATCGCCTGATTTAAGAGCAGCACACAAACTCAATGGATTGGCGTTTGATGCATTACAATCTATTAGAAGCCTTCCGTCGATTGGGATTGAAGTGATCATATTCTGTGATCTCGTATCAAAAAGGAGAACCGATTCCTGCGCAACGCAGAACAATGATGAATAAGGTTTCAGCCAGTTCATTGATGAGGTTTTTGAACGAGGTAGCCTAATATCCATAATGTTCTTTTGCATTTCCAAGTCAAGGATATGAGATATTGATGATCCTGTTGAGTGAAGTAGCTGAAATGTTTTGTAATTATAATCCACAATTACTTTATTGCAAGAATCCGGCGGAGCCAACCAAAAAGCACTTTCTGGCTCTGATATCGAGTTCAGGTTGATAACAACTGATTGGGATCTATTTGAAACAGACATAAGTCTAAAATCATCAATAAATGACAAATATTCCACTGTTTGAGTGGTTTTGGTCCTGTTTGTTATTAATTTTCGAAAAGGATCTTGTGTTTTTGATTGGTTCAGTTGGCAACTGAAAAAATCAATAATGCTTTTTCCGTCATGAGAAGAGGCTGTAGTTGTTTGACAATGAATTCGCCCAGATTTGTCTCCACAAGCAAATAAACCAGATGGTGAAATTGAGGGAGAACCTAGTAAAGTATTATCTGTCACTTCCAAAACATTTGCCGAGAAATCTAGTATAGGATAATCTATAATTGATGATTGAGATATTGTTGTAATACATGATTTGTTTAGATGAGACTCAAGTCTATTAGTTGGTTTGTTTGAAAGACTGTTGGAAAGAAATAAAAACAATTCAGAAAGCCTATCATTGACTAGAGGAGATGGATCAAATAATAGAATTTGTAATTCGTGACCAAGTACAGTGATTATGGGGCTATTTGCTTTTTCATCCCTCCATTCATTTAAATATGTTTCGAAAGAAGATAAAAATTCCTTGTTTTCATTATTAATAGCCCTTGATAATGCAATAATTGATTCCTCTCGAACTAACTGGTATGGATCGTTTAATGATAATAATAAATTGAACAATAACTCTGTTTTCACCCTTTCGTTGTCATAGATAATACCTATTGTCGAGGCTATCCGTGATATTATTGCTGCTCTGCATAAAGGAGAATTCTCATCAATGATCTTGTTATTAGTTGGAGTCAAGGCTATGGACATTTCAGATAGGATTAAATGACAAAGTGTTCTGATGTTTGCAGATTTGTGATTCACCAAATCTAATAGGCAAGAATGAAGATCTTTTTCTCTATATAATTCAATTTTGTTAGGCAATTTGGAAAACAGTAAAAGACAACATAATGATGCTGTAAGAAGATCATCTGACTCTGATTTCACGAGATTTAACCAAAAATTAACAAATTCAGCAATACTAGCCATTAGATTAGGAGAATGAACCAAACAATTAACAATAACTAAAGAAAAATTAGCTATTGTTTGAGAGGAGTATTGCATCATTCTATCAGGAGTTTTAAGCATTTCTGGCAAAATTGGAAAAGATCTGGTATTTAAAAAGCTCTGAACAGTATCTTGGGATATACCTACAAATCTTGAACAAAATTTGATAGCTGTTTCAAAAAATATTGGATTTGAAAGCAGCAATGGAATATATGGTAATTCTTCAGGTGATTGTCGCCTCCTTTTTGGAAACAATAACCAACTCTCAAGTCTATTCATATGTTCTTGAAGCAAATCATTCATTGAAAAAAGTTTCTTTGGAGAAGGCCTCATACTCTCCCTTATTGAATAAAGCGCTCGATCAACTTGAAGTGAGAATGAATCCCATAATACATGATTTGATAAATCAGGAAGCTGGGGAGATGAAACAGGATGAGTAGATACTGCTTTCATCACTCGAACAGCAAATAAATAGTTTGTAAAAAACCTTGAAATCAGAGGGGTCTTTCGAAAGATAGAATAGTATAAATGTGGATTATCTTCAAGCATCTCATATGCCATTCGATCAACATAGGCAATGAGGGCTTGCTCTAACATAAGTATAATTTCTTGAGCCATTGGTGAATCGTTTAATAGATCTATAAGAGATTGTATATCAATTTCAGATAACAGGCCACTATGTATATCAGAATAACTTTGAGACTGCATCAATAGAGCTACTTTCGCAGGTGTAAGCAAGCACGAAGAAAACAAATCACATGGGAGTTGTGGCATATATAATAAAGAATTAGATGTAGCAGCAAAAATAATAAAAGGCTTGGATCGTTCTTGTAATACTCTAAGCGCTCTTGAAGCATAGCTACAATCAAGGATAAAAATTGCAGGGGTTGTTATTTCTTCAGACAATCTCCTTAGGCAATCAAAGTCTTCTTGAATAGGTAACTGTTGAACTCTTTGAATGTTGATTGGAGGTGCTGAATCTCCAATGTCTTTAAGCATTGGAGAACTCCTTGACATTTTCACCTTTTGATTTATAACTGGTGCAGGAGTGATTCTAGATTTTTGGGTGAGCGTTGGATCAATAACATGATATACAAGTAATTCGTGGTTTCGTAAAGGAGTGCATGGCAAAGGATCTCGATTTCCATATGAAACAGACTGAAATGATATGCTTAGATCATCTACTAAACATTTATACTCATGCTCAAGCCCAGCTTTTACAGTTTTTGTAGCCATCTTAATATCAAGCGCAGATAAGTCATTCCAACAAATAACTTTAGGAGGAAGAGAATCTTCATCAAACGAAAATTGTTGCATCGTTGCAAAATCATCGGTAATTTTGCAGACTACATGAACCGACTCATTCTTCATGGAAATCTGAGGAATATCAAGATCATCTTGCAGATATTTATTTATATATGTCTCAGGAAATGGCTTCCATACATTGTTTGCCTCTAATTCTGCTAATTGCTCTATTTGCGTTTTAAGATCAAAAGACGATGCACATTCCATGCTGAATCCGGAATCGAACCTGTGACCCCAAATAACTTTCGATAAGTGGGCAAAAAGTGTCTTAAAAACTGAAGAAACCGCATAATTTGGCGCCATTTCCAATTTAAGGCATTTTTGCGGTTTATGATTTTGTTTCAGAGAAGTGTTCACAAAAACACAAACCACCTTATCAGAAAATTTGTGAAAAACCTGATGATAGATCGAACCAGAAATATGCAGACTCTTAGCCTATTTGTGCATACCAAAGAGTCTTCCAAGAAGGCGGTTGTTTGTCCATATGATCCACTTGTTGTTATTCTCAACGAAGACGGTAAAAAGCCAGACACAGATACCCGAGTAGTTTACAAAGACTTGTTACTTGTTCCATCGTTTTCTTTCAAGTTTTATGGTATAAATGACGGATCTCATGTTTACATTGTTAATGTTCCTCATCAGTCGTGTGAACCAAGAGTTCCTAGAGTTGTTCATCAACAATTACCAAGCATTATGCAGTTCAACATTCAAAGAAACCGATATTATGAGCTTTATGGATCATATCCTGAAACAGAGAGTGGCGCAGCAACAATGGATTTTGTTGTTGATCCAGTTTTTGCATGCGAATCTGCAAAGCTTCATGATAGGATGTTTAATAAGATAGAAGGAACAGTGTCATGCCACAGAAGAATGATTAGCAGATATAACGACTACTCTCCGGTTTCTAGAATGGGATCATTCTGTTTTTTCAAGGAACCTAGCCCTCTTAAAATACCTTCAAACCAGGCTTTGCCGAGGTTCTGGAAATGACGCAATGATCCAACAAATGTATTATTTTTGTTGAATTCGTGTCACTTTTAATAAATTGTTTGGTAGTTTATGAAAAAAGGTGTTTTATCTTCTCTCGGGAAATCATCTAATATCACAAACACCCCATTGGTTGAAAATAAGAAAGTTAATAATGATATTGATTTTGATCCATTTGGTAGCGAAAACAAAATACAGAAAAGCGACCCAGTATTTGAACCATTTGGAGATGAGAAACCAAAGAGTGTTGAGAAGCCAGTATTTGAACCATTTGGAGATGAGAAACCAAAGAGTGTTGAGAAGCCAATGTTTGAGCCATTTGGAGAAGAGAAACCAAAGAGTGTAGAGAAACCAGTATTTGAGCCATTTGGAGATGAGAAACCAAAGAGTATTGAGAAACCAGTGTTTGAACCATTTGGAGAAGAGAAACCAAAGAGTATTGAGAAACCAGTGTTTGAACCATTTGGAGAAGAGAAACCAAAGAGTGTAGAGAAACCAGTATTTGAGCCATTTGGAGAAGAGAAACCAACGAGTGTTGAGAAACCAGTATTTGAACCATTTGGAGAAGAGAAGTCAAATAATGATAATAGTTTAGAATTTGGTTTAAATGAGAATGAATCAAAAATTAGCATAGAAGCTCCTTTTTTCACATCCTTCCCAACTGATATATCCACAAATAATTTTGATTCTTTTGGTGAACAATTTATCAGGGAAGAATTTGGAGAAGAGGTGATTAGTGAAAAGAAAATTATCGAGAAAAACGAATTAGATGTAGATTTTAATTCATTCGATGACTTTGATTCATTTTGTGGAATATCTGCAAAAGAAGTTATTGAAGAAAGAAAACATTTCAAGCTATCAGATTCTTTTTCTAATGTGAAGGCATTTCTAAAACCTGTACCAAAATCTGAAAAAAATGTAGAATTTGATAATATATCCGAGCGAATTTCCATACCTCACACAATTCCGTTTTCTCAAACATCACTAGCTAAAGAACTTAAAGAATATTGTCTTAATAACTACCAACATGAGTTTGTTTTCCAAGAAATATAAACATATATAATACATAATCAATGCATTCATGATCTCATTATTTTTAATAGATTCGATTAAAATCCAGGTTTATTATTACTAAATATAAATTTTTTAGAGTTTGGATAAACCCAATCAATGGATATAAACAATTCCCAATTTTTGGTGGAAAAATTATATGTATAATCATCATTTTATGGTTTTGTTTAAGAAGTTACATCAAATATTTGTGGTAATATGTTGCATTTTTTCATTTACCATAAATCGGATCAATATGTGAAATATTTTGATGAGATAGCAATAAATATAATAAGGAACATTAATGAGATGTATATTGAATAATACAAAATTAAAAAAAGGAATGTAATATATTTACTCAGTTGATTAGGGAGATAACCAAAAAGGCTTGGAGTTTGAATGATATCTTACTTTTATAGATAACTTCATTGTATGTATTCTGTTTTGTTGGGGTTTGGGCAACACGGCACCAATTGGTGTTATAGTGGATTATATTCAGTGAAGCTGTTGTTTTGAATGACACGTTTTTTGATTGCACGATAACACCTATTTGTGAAGAATGAGAAATTACTGAATCTAGAACAGTGATCTGCTCTACTCCATAGAATAAAAGATCCTTATTCTTTTGGAAAATTGAATATTGAATGGTTAGCGTTCCTGATCCTACAAAAATGACACTATTCACTGCTGGACTATCGTTGTCAATGACATTAGAATATTTCAAAGACATTGGAGATTGTGTCCCTGTGATGTATATACACATATTGGATAATGCTCTATTAGAATAAAATGTGGAGTGTAATATTTCCAGAAATGGACACTGGTACAATCTGAATCCAGATTCCTGTATTACACTACATTTGGAAACATTGGTTGATTTGATTGATTGTTTTCCACAATAGCAAAAAACTGGGAAATTCCCAAACAAATCAGTTGAACACTGGGATATTGTACATAAATGGTAAGCATTATTGTATTCATTAGCTGTATATGTATAACAAAAGTGTGCTGAACCTGAGGCGCTGCAGTTAGAAGCACAGACTTTGTTGAAATAAGCTTGCCCTCCAGGACATTGAAAATAAATTGCACCTCCATGAAGATCCCCACAAACATGGCATGAAAAAAATGTTGATTCAATGATTGATATATTGGCAAAGTATGTATCAAAAAAAATTACACCACCACAACCATAAAAACTTGAAGCACGAGAAAATACACAATTTCGCAAATGAATTTCGATCGGATCTTGACAGAAAGATCTATCTGGTCCATTTGGATTTAAACAGCTTTGGAGAGATAGTAGATACAGGTTGTTCATCTGTTTATTAAAATTTCAAAAGGGTGTTTTCAATGAAAATTGAGAATATTTTTGAGCATAAAACTGTGAAAAAAGTATTGCCACCAAAATAAATTAATTCTTTTTTGGAATATGATGAATAACAAAGGCAACATAATGCAGTGTTCATATTAAAGTGATTTATTCTGGGAAAGGGCTGTGCATAGGATTAGTATGGCTCTTAACATGATTAATTGTGATTTGAAAAAATTCAAATTTCATCACCCACAATCACTTTCATATACAGAGATATATCGATAGTGAAATTGAAATAGTTCACGACCAATACCTTCATTAAGAATAAAAAATTGTGTTATTTGTTCTCCTCGATGATATTAGCTCCAATAATCCTTGCAACTAATTGGAAATGATCAACAGTTAAAATGGGCTTGAATAGGATTGGTAGAGTTTTATAAACTATACAATGACGATTTCTACTGAAGAAGCTTTGTTTTTTTTAGGGAAGAGAGTCGCTGTTCCTTTTCATATTGGATCCAGTAGGGATGCCCAACTTCTTAGGAAACCAATATATCGGAATTATCCTTTGTCGAAAAAGTATGAAGATTATTTGAATAGTGAGAGCTCTCGACCATTGCATTATGGCAAAATTGGAAATTTTAATGATAAAAATGTTAAATTTGGTCATAAAAAAACTAGAAATTGCTTTTCATATACAGAACCATTTCTATTTGAAGCATGCAATTCCAATATTAGAATTCTTTCTGATGTTTTAAATCAAAATTCATGGCAGAAAGTTACCCCTACTATATCAACGAGATCATTTTGCACAGGAATCTCAGTAAATCATACATCAACATTTGGATTTGCGAGAACATATGAGGCGCCATTAATTTTTTCGGTGGACTATACCCAAGATGTGAGATTTAGAGAAGTGTCTTTTATACAAACAGATGACAAAATTTCAGGATTCCAAACAAGTTCTTTCATTGAAGGAGAAACATTAATGCTATTTGATTCAGGAAAAATGGTATTAAAAGACAAAGAATTAGATTCGTTCGAAATTATGTTTGAGCCTGAAGAAATATGGGGATTATCAAGTGTATTATTTGCTTCTCATCCTCGTGTATCGATGGTTTCTTTGAACAACTATATAGGATTGGTTGATTTAAGAGCGCCTAATCCACAAGGTTCAATGATAAGATCTAAAGTCAAAAAGGCATCTTCACTTCTTTCAATAGATTTTTATCGAGTTGTTGCCTCTGGAGAAGAAGGACTATCGATTATTGACAATAGATTTCCAGAAGCTATTGATTTTATGATTCCATTCACATTTGATTCCCCTGCCGTCACATTAGAAAATCATTATATTGACCAATTTAACTGTGTTTTTGCAACATGCTCAGAGTCATCCGACGTAATTTTATTTCCTTTGAACAGTATTCAGTATTCAGAACCAGTTCGACCTTTTGATATTTCAATGAAAGAATATGAATCAATGGACCAACTCTCTATTATTGGATCATTCTTTCATAATAATCATGCAATATTAATGTTTGAGAATCTTTCCGTAATATCAATAGCTCTTGAGAGAGAAAGCTCATCATGCCGACACTATTTCTGTGAGTTTAATAGAGAAGAAAGGGAATCTGAAAAGGATGTTTTCACATTTTCTCCATATTTTGCTCCATTGAATATGAATAATGAAGATTCTCGTGATATTAAGTATCATCCTGCATTCCCAGAAATTCAAAATATGCCTCCATCATCATTCCTGAAGCCATCAGAGCCAGAAATAGATAATGAAGATATAGGAGAAGGATATATAATCAATGTTGAAGAAGCATTGTCGCTGAATGATGAGAGCGTTAATGAAATCATGCATCTTTACTGGAAAAATCACCTGGATATGATAAGGGCGAATTTGTAATTATTTACATAATCGTGCGTCCGTTTCATAAACGTCTCCACGCAAAAATGGAGCATGAAAATATAGAGATAAACAAACTTCGAAAAGAGAACTCCGAGTTAAATTCCAAATATAGCAAACTTTTGACTAAATTCGAATCAATGCAGAGCCTTTCTCAGGATATTGAAGCTGTTTTTGTAAAAAACGCGGAACTTGAAAAAGAAAAGGCAGAATTAGTTCAGAAGTTAGATGAAATCCAAAGGAGATATGCTATTGTATGCGATAGTAAATCAGAATTAGAGCAAAAAATTGAGAGTCTAAAATATGAATCAAAATTGGCTTCCACTCGTGATTCTTTTAAAGTTACCCCAAAAAAGTCTGATTTAATTGATTCTCAGACTAATCAGATGTTAGAAGATGCAAAGAAAACGATTTCTGATTTATCAAATCAAAAAAAGTTACTTCTTGAGGAGAATGTTATTCATAAAGAGGATATACAATCGGTTCTCTTGTCAGCTAGTCAGCATTTCAATCAAAAATGTAATGATATTAATGAGCTTAAGGGGTTATTCTCTTTAAAATGCCCCTCAGGCAATGTTAGTACTGAGGACAATTCATCTAAGTATCAAAAAGAAATTAAAAAGCTAAAAAGACAGAACAAGGATCTAAAATCAATAATCAATGACACAGTAAGAAATGAAGAGATGAACAAGAGCCAGATGATCATGGACTATGAATCTGCAATAGAGGAGCTAAAGTATTCGAATAAAAGTTTGAATGATGAACTCCACAGATATAAAGATGAGGGAGATATGCTTAAACATCAGATTGATCAATATTCGAAAACAGCTGAAGACCTACAAAAGCAAGTGAGTATTGCTAAAAAAGATGCCAAAGAAAAATTCGAATCTGAACTTCTGGATTTATCTAAGAGATTAACAGAAGCAAATTCCAGAATTAAATCCATTTCAGACATTAATTCTGATCTTGAAAACCAGAATATCGAGTTAGTGAGGAGGATCCATAACCAAGAAGAATCAATATCAAAAAATAGATCCCAATTTAAAAAATCTAAACATGATTCCAATGAACTTAGGAGACAATTAGACACCTTAATAAAGGAAAATGAATCATTAGCACAAATCAAAAAGGATCTAAGTGAAAAAGTTTTAAACCTTGAGAATTCATTATCAATAGAAACAAGCAATCATCAGATTCTTCAAACAGAGATTAACCAAGCAAAATCAAAAAATGATTCATTGATGATGGAGATTAGAAAACTAAAAGAATGTATACAGAATAAGACTGCTGAGTATAATTTTGTTTTGGAAGAAAAAAATTCCAAAGATAAACGAATAAATGATACCGAAAAGGACTTACTATCTGCTCAATTAAAATTTAAAGAAGCTCAAACTACTATAGCTAATCTCGAAGAAGCACTCAAAAAGAAAGTAAGTATACCAAATATATCCAACGAAAGCCTTTTTGAGCAAATACCAATGAATTCTTTTCAAGTTCCAGATTTACCAGAAGAACTTTATAGTCTTGTATCAGAGATTGCAAGAAATCAGACCCTTAGAGTATCATTAAAGCTTAGACATATTATCACCTTGCTATCACAATGGTACAACAACAAAGTTAATGATTTAATTGCCCAGTATTCTAATATCAAGAACGAACTTAGAAACACTAATGAAAGTGTTGCCAGACTCTTTGCCCAGTTTTCCAAAGTTATTCGAATTGAGATAGACTATTCTTCACTTCTTTCAAGTGTATCAGCGCAAGATCATTTGGTTAACTATTTTTCTACTATCCAAGAACAAGTCTCAACTCTTTTGTCTGAGAAAAGGAATAACGATTGTAATATGATCGAAATAAATATGCTACTTCATTCAAACAATCCTAAGGATTCGCTTAAAGAAATACAGAAAATCATTCAAGAAAAAAATAATATTGAATCACAAAATATTGATTATCAAAAGAAGCTTAAATACATCAAAAAATCTTTGAAAAGAAAAGAACATGAGAAAATTGCTTATGTGCAGGCTCTTGAAAAAGAATTGGAGTCACGGGACTCTCTTATTAACTGCTTAGAAAGACAAAAATCCGAACTGAAAGAAATTATATTATCAAATGAAAACAATTTCAAATCTTCCCAAGAAAAACTTTTTAATGAAATGGCTGAAATCAAAAGTAGTTTTGAGAATCAAATTAATGAATATGAGGTTTCTCAGAAGAAGCTGTTACAGAAAATAAAAACTGAAGTTGAAAAACATCATGATCTTGAAGAGAAATTATTGCAATCCCAAGCTCAAATATCGAGATATCAAAAAGCATCAAATCATCTAAGCAAATCAAAGAATAATAAGGATGATATTATCAAAGAGCTTCAAAATAAGCTATCTCAGTACCAGTTTTCATCATCAGTGCACATTTCTAATGATGAAAATGCAAAACAGAAGCATTACGAAGAAGTAATAACAAAACTAAAAAAGGAATGCTTCGATCTAAGGGAGCAGATTCAATTATTGTCTTCAAGACTTTCAGATTCTGACCAGGAAAAACACCGAATTCACGACTCGAATCAGGTTATTGTTGAAAAATGTGCTAGACTTGAAAATCAAATTAGATCAATGCAAGAAGAATATGAAAGAGGGAGGAAACTGATCGAATCCCAATCAAAAGCCCAACTTCTTGATTCCGAAGTGAAGATGAATTTAAAGTTTGATGAGTTTAAAAGACAGATAGAAGCAGCAAAAAGGGATGTTATGAGTACAATTGTTTTGGCATTCTCAAAGTATTATAATACCAATGAAATATTGAATGATGACTCATTCAATAGATTTGTTATCAATTTACGGAAGAAATTTGATGATTTGGCCAAGAACAATCCAAAAAATATGTAGATTAAACCAGTATTTTATTATTCCTGATTACTAGATACCAATTTAATAATCTCAGTGATAACCTTTTTGTTTTTCATATTCTTCATGTTGTTTCTTAAGTATTTATCAAACTCAAGACGCTTAAATGCATTTAGACATTTTGGATGATTACATAGTGTCTTAGCTAATGACACTGCATAAGGAGAATTTTCATTGCCTTCTTCAATTATACCATATACAGTCTCACATAACGGTACCATTTCTTTCACAAATGAAACTTTTGCAATTGTATCTGCAAATAGAATGGCATTATATTGGGCTTCACTACTTTCAAATCTATCTGATGCTGATAAGAATTTGGCAATAAAGCTCGATTGTGACAACATTTGAATGAATTTGTGGCTCAGTTCAATTCTCCTGAAAAGAACAGGGATAAATGCAAAAACATATGGGTCACAATCTTCAACAATTAGATTCAAAAAATCAATAAATTCGGGCAATATTACAACAGCAGGCCTCAATGATTGGTGCTTGAAAACTACCAAAAATAGATTCAATGTATTATTAATTGTCGGCAATTCGGCCTTCATCCATATAGGCTCTTGAAGCATTATTTTGGCAAATGCTAAATTACTCGCAAGTCTCATCACCACATAGGAGCATAATTCACTTTTTTGTGATATCCGAAGAAGGATTTTTAGGGTTTTCACATTACACAATGGTTCACATTCATCCAAAGGACAAATTGATAAAAAATTAACAACGGATTGTTGGAAAGGAGAAAACCTGAGATGAGCCTTTATCTCTCTATAGGGTATCGGGAGTGATTTGTTATACGACATTATGATTGAAAGAGTATTATACACAGTATTGATCACGTCTTCATTTTCACTGCTTAGCATCTGGACAGTGAATTCATAGCAAAACTTGGCCCTTCCAATCCTGAATCCTTTATATGTATTCACCAAATGCCCTAAAAGATTGATATAATCAATGAGGCAATCGTTTTGAGAAAACCTGTCTTGTGCATTAAATAAATAATCCAAAATCAGCCATGGGTTCTCCAAAGTGGAAAAGTTCTCTGCATATATTGCAATCAGAACCAAAGCCTCTTTTGGTTTTCGTACAATGATCCTAGAAAACTTATTTGCCATTTCCTCGTCAAAACACTCTGGATATGATGAAAAAAGATGCCATAGCACTTCCAAAAGCTGATTTGTCAAATCTTTTCGATTAAATGGAAGCATATTTGGAAACCCTGAAGTAACAAAAACATTTAGAATCTTCTTGTTTTCACAAACATCGCTAATGGACTCCAATATTGCCTCTCCAACATTAGTTGGAATCTGATCAGAAAAATGTCCCATTAGGACTTTGAAAAATTGCTTGCAATTGCTTTGATTCACACTTGGCCCTATTTGGTGTAGTTCGCTAGAGAAAGAGCCGAAATTCGAATAACTCTTTAAAGAATTAAACTTTCCCTCCATAAATTTTAAAATCTTTTCTTTAGAAAAACTAATTTTGTTCGGCGCCTAAGCAAAACCCACATGCGGGACAGTTGATGTGTAGTTTGTTACGATCTTCGAACATTTGGTAGAAAATGTTTCCACACGGACATAGATATGGATAAGACATTGGTGCATAATCACGAATATGAGGGCTTTTTGAAATTGGTTGTGCAATTTCTTTGAGTTTAAAGAGGGCCTCTCGAACTAGGAAGATTTCTTTGGCAAAAAGCCATGATTGGATTAATGGCTTTCTACATTGAGGGCATCCTATGGGCATTAATGGGGTTGGTTTGTCTCCTTTTTGGGAGAAGATGTTATTGAATTGTTCGGTGACTAGTCTCTTAGCTTCAGAGAGTTCAAAGACATGCCCACATGGAAATGCAAACTGTAATCCATCTTTGTAGTGATTGTTTTTGCTTTTATGGTGCTTGCAATAGAAAACACATTGTTCTTCACATAATCCATGGCACTCTTCTCCGCAATCAGTACAGACTTTGGTGCACTTATGCTCACATGATGGTGTTTCTGGCATTTGACCTGGAGTTATTTGACACACAGTTTTACATTCTTCACATTCGTATGTCTTTTTGACAATATCTTTCTTCTTAGGTGTACAATCATAGCATAAAAGATGCTGATGCTCTTCTTCTTTGGTATCACAACATTTCTTTCCGCACTTCTTATGGCAACATGGGAAAATAAAACTACATTCTTCTTCGCAGGCTTTGTGATGGCCATTTCTATAACAATCAAAGCATTTACCCTGGCATTGATGACCACATGGCAAAATATGGGAACATTTATGATCGGAAAGCTTCGTAGAGCCACATTTAGTGGGAATATCTTTTTTGCATACTGGGCATTTGATATTGTGAGTTGCATTGCATTTACATTCACCTTCATGGGAACAATGTAAAGAGCATGTATGACCGCATGGTAATACATTTTGACAGTTATGAGGACATGGCAAATAATCCTTATCAGTTGTCTCATAGCATTTGAAAACAGCCTCATGTCCACAATCATTCATTATCACTGTTACATTCTGATTGCACTTTTCATGATAACGTCGGTTTGAACAAATGCCACACTTACCTGTACACTGGTGTCCATTTTCACACATATATGAACATCTTTCAAAACAAATAATATTACTATGATCATCTCCATGGCAATGTAGAGTACATTTGTGTCCACATGGAAATACATAATCACATTTTTCATTGCAGAATGAGCCACGATACTGTATAAGTTTTGAAGGGGTGTCCAAAACATCAATAATATCATTACCAATATGTTTCTGACATGAACGCACATATATTCCGCTATTAGGTCCCTCAGATACTGAATACTTATTATGCTTTTTTGCTGACTCTATAACCAATGGCCAGTGCTCAGAATATTCTTTAGATTTGAGAAGAGAACCATATCCAACCACAACCATCATTGATCTTGCTCTAGACAGAGTAACAAGTGCTCTGTTTCTTGCCTTAACAAATCCTAATTTGTCTGATCTAACAATGGAAACAATAATCACTTCATTTTCTTCACCCTGGTAGTTATCAAGCACAACAACATTAATATTTCTGGTTCCCCTTTCATCAAAGAATTTTTGTGATTTAAACTCTTTTTGTTTCTGCAAATTATTCCAGAGTTCTTCGAGTTTCTCTTTGATTAAATACATCTGACCTTTATATAGAGAAACAACAGTGATATCTTTTGCAGAAAAACCACGCGACATAAAGAAGAAGCACAAAGCAGATATATATTCGGCTTCATACATGCTTGAATAGCTTCTTGTTCCTTGGCATTGCCTGTTATCCTTTTTGTTATGCAAAACAAAAGAAACCCTAGATAAAACCCCTGGACAAACAGGCCTATTATAAGTACTATGGTCATCAATCATATCGGGACAAAAAACATCCCTAATTATGCAAGAAATTTCTGGATGCATTCTTCTTTGAATTGTTAGGGTAAACAGCTGAGGTAGCAAATTCTCTTTAAGATATAAAGCTAGCCTTTCAAAAGCAGATATATCATAGTTAATTGGTTTCATTGTCATTTCATGCTCAACTTTGGGCCTGAGCTGATTATAATCTCCAATTAAAACCAAATGTTCTAGAGTCTGAGGAAGAACAGGTACAGTCATGATTTCGGTCAATTCACCAGCTTCTTCAATAATCATATACCTACATCCACACATCGAAATAGCTTTTCGATGAACTGAAGCAATTGTAGCTGTCATCCCAATTATTCTCATTTGTTTATATAATTCGGCATGTATTAATGCATCGTAATTTTCTTTTTCCTTATACAACTCTGATATAGATTCAGATAATTCATCTCTGTTTGATTTTATTGTGAGCATGATTGCTTGAATAATTGATGTTGTTTGTTTTATGTCAAATCTCTTTTGGGATAATAATTCGGAAAATTGTTTCAAAATCCATCGAGAAAGATCACTAGTATCAATTGGGTTGTCATTTTCATCATAAAAAATACTATTTTCAAAATCAAAAAGAATATCATTATCAAGTGCATCCTCAGAATCATATTCGTCTTCTTCAATATTTATATTTTGTTCTTCGCTATTTGTATTTTTTTCTTTTTGATCATCCATTTTTGCAGGATCGTTCTTGATGTCAGATATTTGTTTAACAATAGATTTATCAGTATAATCGATAGAGGAAACTTCATTTTCACTTTCTTCTTCCTTCTCCTCTTCTTCTTCCTCTTCTCCGTTATTAAAAAGAATTTTGAAACGATTTTTTGGACTTTCAACAATGATTTTCTTTTCCTTGGAAACGTCTCTCTTATACTTTTTCAAAATGTAATCTTTTCCGAACATCCAAAGCTCCCATACTTTTTGATCATCAATTGTAATACCAGAACGATAAAAAAGTTCTAGATCAACAATTCTTATTGGACGAATTTTCTTAATCAATCTTGTTGCGTCGGCTGCAATTGTTTCAATCAATTTTCTCATAATCTTGTATGCTTTGTGCTTTTGTTGTTCTGTTGTTAAGTCTCCTTCAAATAATTCCAATAAACCATTACACAATACCAATTGTTCGTTCAATAATAACTCGGCTTTTGTGGAATTAGTGATTTCCTTCGAATAATTTTTTCCGTTTCTGGGATACCAAAGCATTCTATGGTTAAAATTCCTGGAGAGAACCTTTTCATTGGTTGTTCTTGGAGCACCTCCATGACGAAGAATATGTTTTGGTTTGACATGATCAATAATACCTTCAAGAAAAGCATCAATACTATGATTTGTATATGTTATAACAATAATTGGACCTTCGAAACCATTATTATATAATAATTTCGCAACTTCTCTCGCAAAATGTGTTTTTCCTGTACCTGGACCCCCATTTACAAGAGTGACTTTATTCCTGAGAGAAAACCAGAGCGGTTTTAATTGCTGATGATCAACTGTTAATGCTTGATCAATAGCCTCTGGTGTTGCATCAAAAGGAATTGACCTTGTTGTATTAACTATTATTTTTTGTTTGTTCTTAAATAATTTTTGGAAATTGATTTCATATTGTGTAGAAATTCTAGAACTCGAAAAATTATGCATTATGAGTGGATTTGCAAAACTTATTGGAAATGTTAGATTATCAAGATCTGCCAAACATTTTAAGAAAGTTTCAACAGCTCCCCATCTTTTATTTGATTCAAACATAAAATATGTCTTATTTGGATCTATAACACCACTAACAATTCTTACAGGAACAGTTCCTTTATTCAGAAGATTAATAAATATTTTATCTTGGCCTTCTTTCTTTGAGTCATTCCTGGAAAGCGATACTGCTACTGCATCAACTGTGGAACAAAACTCATTTTTTGAAATCAATAATAAATTGTTGAAACAAAAACGTTCTGTCCTTCTCCAGTCAACAGGAGCAGGTTTTTTTCTACCAAGAGGCCATCGAACTTGAAAATCAAGTAAAGTTGGCACATCTCGCAATTCAATATTCTCATTTATCCTAGATGATAATTTAACATTATTATATAAATATAAATCTCTATAATCAAGATTATTTGCTCTTAAATCTTTCAACCCATTTTTAAAACTTGTTAAAAAGTCTTCCATACCAATACGGAATATTGTTTCTCGATATTTTTGGAAACTACTCCATCCTGTTGCATACATATTGGTTAGTAATGAATTATTTGTCGGTGTATTAATTGTTCTAGTGGTTGGCAAAATACTCAAAGGTGGTTCTGGAACTTTAACATTCTGAACCCTTTTTAACAAATCAGCAAACATTTTATTAAGATTTTCATCCCTAATTACTCCAAACTGCCTGTTGATTTTTTCAAGCGAAAATAGAATCTCAACTTTCTTTTCAGGAATTGCTTCAATAAGTGCATTAAACAACTGAATAATCTTTTTCCCATTTAAAACATTGGTTTTTTGAGAAAGAGCAAACGATATAAAACGATCCTCAAAAACAAACTTGTCTCCATTGAAAAATAAACTCCAATTATTGATTTTTCTCTCTGAGTTTTCATCATTAACGACAGATTCTTCAATAAACAAATTGATTACTCTAATATAAAACACTTTTTTAAACTTTTTTTTCCTTAGAGATTCAAACATAGCAAAAAAATCATCATACAATGAGTTGATCTGGCCAGGTAAATACACCTTTCTCTCTTCGAAAATTGTCAAAAAGCTATTGATATCTTCTGCCGTACCAAATGTAGGCTTTTCAATATTCTTCTTTGTTACAATTTTAATATTTTTCACTTTAGTTTCTTCATTAGTTGTGGAAACACCTTCTTGTGGTTCCATAAATTCTGACTTGGACTTATTTCAAACTAGACAATATAGTTTGAATAGATTATTGGTGCACTTTTTTGGTAGACAAAATTTGGATTTTATTAGGTATTGTAAAGTATGGTGGATATTGGAAATAATGCCGGTGTGAGAACATTGTTCATAATAACAGTCCATCTCAATATGGAGTCGTTTGTATCTATGGATAAGGATCAAAAAAGATGAAGTATTGCATATTCTTAAAGAATCATTACTATATATTCTGTGTGCATTCAGGTTCTTTGGGAGTGTCACATTCTTTCATAGATCATTCATTATATTCATTCTCTACTTCAATAGCAGTATCAGCAACAATAAAAAATTCATTTACTGATTCCAATGCTGATCTACCTCTGATAGCTAGTTAATTAGAAGATATTACCAGCAGAACAAATGTAGAAACACTGATAATGGCATATGCTACAATGAACCTCATACACAAATCAATGGGCTAATTGGAGAGGATTAGTATAATATTCTCATTCTCCTTCTTTAAAATATCTGTTTATATGTTAAATGAGTTATTTGGGTAAACAATGATAAAAGTTAAATTACAAATAAATCTTGGTTTGGGATTGAAAGAAATAGTCCAATTATTAATTCAAAGCCAAAACTCCACACTATTTCTTCTTAATATATTCTCCATATTAAGTACATATTAGGGTGATATATGTGTAAGTTTGTTCTTACACAATAAAAATTGATCTCTCTATTTTTTATATCGGTATTGATTCAGATTGAGGAATTTTGTATTGATTAGCATCAAAAAAGATGATGAATTGTATAATCCAAAAGAATCTAAATTATCTAGTACTTATTATGGTTTTTAAGCCATGATTTTGATCTATACAATTTAATAACAATAGCCGAAGCTAAAAAGTTAGTACCTCCAGTTAATATAATGATAAGAACAACAAAAAGAAAAAGACAAAAAATGAAAAAAAACTGTGATTCAATTTCAATATATTTGATGTATTGATAAGATTTCTTAATCACAGAATATGGTAAAATCAATAAGAGACCAGAGTTTGCAAAAACTGTAGTGTTCATCCATTTGTTATCACATTTCTCAATGCTCCAAATTGTGAACATACATGATATTGATGTTGAACTGAGTATAATGAGCAATAAAAAAAGAATTGCTTCAAATAAGCAGAATGATATGAATTGAAAATTTGCGATTATATTCACAACCTCGATAAAATCATCAACAATTTGAATATAAAGGTAAAATGATGACAATACAACGATGAATATTGTATTAAGATATGGGGGATATTCAGTGGCTTTGAAAGGTATTTGTGGGTACTTGTCATTTATAGGAACTGCAACAAAAGATGATAAATATATGCCGATGTTTGAAACAATCATATTTCCGATTACTATTGATAAAACACCAATGTAAACTTGTATCCCTGAAATCTGACACAGAAGGCTATAAAAGACATATAAAATTGAGGTTGGAATGCTGATATATAGAGAATATATGAAACTTGAGTCTCGATTGAATACGGCCTTATTCAGGAATTCAGTGCACATACCCCCAAGGAAAGAAAATAAGATGATATTTTTAACCAAGTTAAAATCATATAAATCACAATTCAGCTTAAAAATATATAAAAAAGAAACAAAAAATAGTTGAAAAGAAACACTAACAATAGAAGATATTCCATATTGATATGAAGTGGATCTAAATAGTTCATTTCTTAATAACTGCCACCCATTATCAAGTAAAACTGTATCTTTGGATGATGAATGAATATGTGTAACTACTAACCTAAGTACAATGCATGATATTATTATGAGATCAATAATCATCCATAAAAAGAAATCGCTACAAAAGCAGTAATCGAAGGAGGAAGACGATTCAACAAAAACAACTCCTATTGATATATCAATACTAACTCTTGAACCAGCTTTTAATGATGTAAAATTTCTTAAACTAGGATCAAAAACCCTAGAAATCGTTTCTACATTAACTTTTTTAACATTGTGCGAGATTTTATCTCGTACAACCAACAGATTCCAATGGTTATGAACCATTCCCTGATCAAACAAAGGAATTCCCCTTATTCCATGACAAAAAGCCCATTTATTTCCAAATTTTAGTTCAATCCTCGGATTTTGGTCCATTTTTATTAACTTTGGCAAATAATCATTAAAATTTTCAATTGCGAACAAAACACGAGATTTAACATATTTTCCGCTTAAAAATTGCTCATTTAATACCATTTTTCTCTCAAATAATGACCATAAACCCCAGTTTTTCCTGATCCATGTACTCCTAACAGGAATCTCTTTCAAAAACACCGAATTATTATTTCTTAACCCTTTTATCTCAACTTCAATCATATTATGATCGCCATTAACAGTCCTTATGCACAAACAATTCGCTAAATATACAAAAAAGAGACCTTTAATTATAATAATCGGCTTTATGGCTATCAACCATAAAACCAACCTCCACTGTGAAAACTACAAACCATTTTCTGAGATTATCAGTTTCTGAACAGATGAAACACCCTTTATTAAAATTGAAAACGACGATTAAAAGTGAGGTATATTTCTCCACCTTCACAAAAATTCTGATAAATCAAACATCGTTTTGTGAAACGATGAAAATGAGGTCAATGATTCATGTGTTGTTTGATTGAGATGACACGTCTTCCATTTTATGTGGATGATGAATTCTCGGTAAGAAATAATACTAGCCCTGCAAATAATATTCAAAGTGATACTAAACCAGTGTTCTCACTTCCAACCAATAACACAAGTGGTTTTGCTGCTTCGTACTCGTCTTTTGCGCTAAACTGTAATTTTGCTGACGACACATGCATCATTAATAGTAATTTATCATATAATGACCATTTCCAGGAGATTGAACTGAATTGTTCTTCAGATTCCTCTTCTGGCGTGCTTGATTATTCAGAAAGCCCTCAAATAGATTTGTTCTGGGCGAGATATAATCAATATCCTCAGCATTTAAAAAAGATAAAGAAAAGAAACAAAAGAAAGGGGAAAAAATGATATATAATTTCCTTGTAAATACACTATTGTTTAGAAGTATCTTTCAACAATTCAATTGCTTTTTCATAATCAAGTCCGCATTGTGAACACAAAGATCGTTGAATTGACTCATCAAGTTCAAGGAAGTATTTCATAATCTGGAAATCAAATATTTTTGATCTGGTTACACAAAACGAATTATGAAGAACAATTCTTTGTGTTTGTGGAGAGAATCCTCCAATTGATTCTATAGTTTTTTCTGTGAGTTCTATCAATGGCACTAGAGATTGATCAATCAGAAAATCTGATATGTACAATAATTGTCCACTTTCAGTTCCCAAAAAGATTGCCTTAAATCTTTGCGAATTATATATAGTTGTGATCTTTTCTCCGATGTTGATTGAAGAAACTAAATCCAGTTCAATTGAGCAGAAGTTCTGGATATCATTATTCTTGAGGATAAATAAATTACCATTCTCATCTGAACAATAAATTAGCGAACCTAAAAGTAAAATAGAATATATTGAAATGGAAAATGTATTTCTTGCTATTTCAGAAAACAAAGACTTTTCTTGGTTGTACTGCAATAGCAAAATTGATTCGATTTCGTCACCAATTGCTATCATATCATCATCAACAGAAAAACATGATGATGAACCAAATGTAGGAGTTGATGATACTAGCTTAAGTTTCGCACAAGTAAGAGAAATAATTTCAGGAAAATACACATGAATTTCAGAAGAAAACCCAACAATTATGTTTCCTACAAATCGATTAATATAAACTGCTGTATTATCAAGCTGATGATTACAAATATTTAGTAGTTCACCATGTGATATTTCATATACCATGATAATCTTTTCGAAAAGAACAAAAAGTAAAATCCCATTAGAAATCTCAAGTGTGCACATAGAAATATATTTTTGCTTTTGAGTGGTACATATAGCACAGCATGAGTTATGAGATATTAGTGGATGTGATGATACACTTAATGATAAATGATCACTTTTTTGTTGAAGCACGACAATATTCTCTCCACCATCGATATCAACAATATCTACAATTTCATCTTTTGTATCATAGGATCTAACTAGCATTTTTTCAAACTCAATTTCTGATATGGTTATATATCCAGACTCATAATAAATGATTATATTCTCTCTTATAGTTCCAAATAAAAATGAACAAGGAAAAGCATAGAAAACATCATCTTTGAAAATTAAAGGATACTTTCCAGTAATAAGAATTGAGTTATCAATTTGCGGATATATTAGATTATGAATTCCTGGACAAAAATAGCTTTGAACTGACAATTCAGATAATAAATACCTATGACATACATCAAAATTCTCTAAAATATATAAAAACTCTCCAACAATACTAAGGGAAACAGATCGATTAGTTGGTATGTATTGGATATTTTCAGGATTATCACAATCGATAACCTCAACTAAATTACTATCAATCCCTGAAACTGCCAAAAACCTCTTATTTATTGAGAGCTGTGATGGTATAAACATGGTTTTATACTGAAAAACAATATCTCCATTATGGTCATAAATAAATATATCATTTTCCAAAGTACCGATACAAATTATTTCCTCATGTAATGAGGCAGAAATTATAGCCCCAGAAATCGTAAAAATCCTACCTCCCTCAAAAGAAATACAATATGGAGTAACTTGGATCCATCCTAACTTGGAAAAACCAAAAAATATTGTTCTTGAGTCAGTAATCAACCCTTCCAGATTATCCAAGGATAGGTTATCCGAAAAGCGAATTACAAAAGATGACTCTGCCTTGGATACTAATAATAAATCTTTATCAATTAACCAAAGACCAAAAATGTCTTGTATCTCAAACCTAAATAGTTCTGATATATGATAAGAATTCTGTATCGTTCTTATACTACCTTTATAGAGAACTGAAGATACATAATATGGATTATTACCAACAAATCTGCGAATTGGCCCTCCTGAACACATCAACAAATGAATATTTATCGCTAAAGAGTTTTTTCCGTTTTGAATACCTATTAGTGAACTGTAGCCAGCCCTGGCTATACTAATTATGTGTTTTTCATCAATTCGGAAAAATGAAACGGGTTGATCAATTTCGCCAATTCTATTGATAATTACTTTACCATTATCACTAAGATTCATAAATAACACTTGGTTTTGGTAATCAACACAAACATAAAAATAATCGCTCATTTTGGTAATAAATCTGATGGGATTCATGGTTAAAATGGTAGATGTGTGAATTTGAGCCTGTGATGATACAAAAAAGTGAATTCTTTTGGCAATATTTGTGGAAAGTATAATAACTGTTGATTCGTTCACAACACTCAATAGATACGAATCATTATCCAAGGACATCGATATATTTGGCTTCAAATTGAGAATTTGTTGTTGAAATTCGGTTTCATATGCTTGGATTTTGGTTTTCATATCAAACTCATCACTCAATACCACAATTCTAGAATAACTATCATTTGAAACCAAAAAGCCAAAGTCAATAATGGACTTTGACGGAATTGAATAAAAAAATGGAAACGAAATCAGAGAATTTGGAAGTATCTTTGTTACCATTAATGTGTTTGAACTTACCTGAAGAATAAATGCATGCAAAGCTATGGAATATTTAATGGGGCAATGCTCGTTTTTAATTTTAAACGATCCATTTTGCACAGTAATGATTCCTTCATTAGAATATGATAATATACAAAACCTGAGATCGTTCAAAATTACTAATAAGTTGCTTTTTGTATCTGATATGTGCTTAAGAGGTATTAAATAAGAAATATTACCGAATAAACAATATGAATCAATAATTTCAAAAGACTTTGTATTCTGTCGAAACTCTATAATATTTCCCCTCGATACTACAATTACATCGCAATTCGGATAAAAGTTCTCTAAAAAGTTACCACTTGAGTAACTCTTAGGAGTATCTAAAGGGATAATAAACTTATTCATAATTAACGATAAAATAAACATTTACAAAAAAGTACATAATACAATAATAAAAACAATGCATACAATCACTCTAGTTTTCTGGGTAGAAAGCAAGAATATACTTAATACTTTAAATGCGTTGTTCAGATTTGGTATTGTTGTACTATTATTAATAATAGAATTTGGAATAGATGGTCTACTAATCACATTAACATTCCTCCAAAAATACTGTTCTTCATTGAAATCCATATTTGGATCATAGCCATCATCGAAAACTATTCTGGATATTCCTGGCTCTTTTCTAATGATATTTGGAATATTTTTTGCTGATGGTACCTTTTTGATTAGTAATGAATCCATATCAGTTTGTGTTTGAGATAAAAACAGCATTTCTTCATAGCTTGGTTGATTCTTCACTTTTGGTGATGAGGGACTTTCAGTAAGAGTTAAATAAAGCTGCTTAAAGTCTGTAATAATAGGCAATAGGACTTTGGTACTATCTTCTTTTATCCTCCACTGTGTGCCATTTGTGAAGTGTATGTATAGTGTATCGCCTTCCTCCTTCAAAGTCTCAATGTTAAGTAGGTATTCACGGTGAGTGAATTGGTGAGCAATATCTTTTGTTACAAAAAGACAATTAAATGACACAAAAATAAACCGATTTGATGATATACCCCACCTGCTATCATTAGTTTGAAATTTGATCCTTTTATAAAAGCATAACTGGGCTCCTTTGTTTAAAAACAATCCTATGTAAATATTGTATAATTCATCCTTTTGATAGTTTGAATATTTTTGATATGTAGTCTGAGCATTCATAATGACAGACTCGTTTTTGTGCAAAATGCTAGGGATAGAAGGCTTAAATGTCTTCTTGTTTAACAAAGCAGGTGAGAAGTCATGTATCAAAGCATCAAGACCTGCAACAGCACCCCAGGTTTCAAGATCAAAGAAGCATAATCCTCTACTTGCATTTAGTCTGAATTGAAGATAAATGGAGTTAATATTAGAAATTTCTCTAATATCCCACATATATACATATTTGTGAAGATACAATAACTCTTTTGTCCAACCTTGAAGTAAAAGTGGTAGCTCATGTGATATCAAAACATACTGACTTTGATCAAAGATTGGATTAAAACTAAATGTATACCAATCGTTTCCTTCAAATCCCATGTCTTTAATATTATCTCCAGCATTTTTTCGCAAATCAAATGGAATAACCTTTTCTTCTTCATCAACACCTTTAACAAATATGTTTTGAACGCTGAAGTGAAGTTCTAAAAAAAGTTTTTTCGTGTCATTCAAATTAGAAAAAGGTATTGATTCATCAAAAATTGAGTAAAACCCATTGTTCCCTTTTTTCAAAAAGAAAAATTCAATATCAGAAAACTCAACCAATTGACGACAAACATAGCCCCGGAAATTGCTTCCTTTGGTGGTTGCCGCGACTTTAAACTTAACATTACGCCGGCTAATCGAATCTTGACATGGAATACTCAGAACAACTTTCTTCATACTGAAAAAAGTGCCATAAAAAATGGGGATTTTATTCTCTTGTTGTTCGAAATATCGGAACAGGTTCTCCGAAGAAAGGGTTCCATTGCGCAATAATAATGCCTTTCGATACATTAATGGTAAATCTGTGAAGGGAAAATCCACACTCAACGATTCGATGTTTTCAGAGCATAATGGAGATGAGTTTATTATTGATCCTGAGATTCAGCAATTTTTAGATAATCTTTCGAGTGATAACGATGCTGGAGACCAAGATGATGATTTTGAAAAAGTTTTATTAGGGAATGATGATTAAATTGTATAGACAATACAACTTAGGAGAAAGAATAAATGATGGGGGTTTCTTTGCGTGTGGAGTGTTTCGTATGGAAATACGCAAACAGTTTCTTCTGGAAAATCTTCAGTTGGGTGGTCTGTTCCGGTAATGCAACCTGTTGCAATGTTAGCTCCATTAAAATTGGTGTCTGTATAAGAGTTTTGAACAGACACATACGCTGATGTTGTCCATTTGTATATAGAACCAGTTGTACTTCGGCACACCATGTTGAAATAATTATAGCTCCCATCAACTGAAATATAGTATGTAACTGAGTTGTTGACCATATTAGTGAAATAGAGATTTGTTGATGACAGACAGCTGAACCAAAAAAGATGCTTTCCTGTGTTTCGAATCAAAGTACAGTAATCACACCTCAATGAGTTCGGTGATAACCCAAAGTGAATTGCACACCCATTGTATGTTCCTGAGCCTGATACACAATCACTAATATTAATATATGATGTATTAATTGTTCCAACATCCATAAGAATAACAATCCCATATGATGTTTGGTTACAACAATTCGAACAAGAAACATAAGAAGCTTTCTGTTTGTTGTATCTAGAAGTATAACAAAACACAGCATTTCCATACCCCAAAGAATAACAGCCATGAAACTCTGAACAGATTATACTGACCTCTTTTCCAGAAAACGCCACCGCTCCACCTCCTACTGAACCTGATCTTGTTCCCAAAGTATGAACAAGAGAAACAATACAATTAATAAACCTAGATTGTGATGTTATTAGCACTGCATTTTCATTATTAACACAAATTGCAGCTCCAGGATATGTTGAAGAAAAACAACCAACAAAATTGGAATTCTTAACTTCCAAAACTTGCTCAGTATCTACTTTAATAGAATCCCTATTGCTAATTGTATGGAAAACTATTGAATTATCAAGCATATGATGAAACTGTGTACTTTGAACAATGCATCCATGATGATTATTAAAAAGAACATGACTACTATGTTTCAAAAAATTACACTGATATAAAACCTGATTAGAAAACCCAAAACGAGAAGAAGATGAAAAGAATGGACTCCTTGCACAAACACAATTTGTTGTTAAAAACAAACACGTAAAATTCATTTGGATTTGTGGATGAAAAACTCACAGTTGGATTATTCAAGAATTAATTCTTCATTCTCTGATCTTCGATTAGGAAATGAATTTTTGGGATCTTGAAGATCAAAGTCATTCTGATTTTAATGAACTAATTGGTAATCCTAATGTGTCGATAGTGGAAATCTTGAATCATGATGAATTAATTAATAATTTTAGAAATGCAAACCAAGAATTGTTGGATTATTTGGAAAAGGAAAGCGTTCTCAATGAAATACTTAATATTTTATTCGAAAATGCTGATAAAAAACTAATCAGAATAGCTGTTCAACTTTTTACTTCAGAATCTCCATTAATTTGCACAATATCAAATAATTTTTCCTTTTTGGAAAAAATTGTAGAAAAAATCATTGTTTCTTGTGATTATATATGCGCTATTATCGTTAGAATCATATCAAGTTGTTTGGCGCGTGATAAAATGAGAATTGTGAGAAGTATTCTTGATTCTCCAACAATTATGCCAGTTCTCCTTATTAATTCAAACAAATTATGTATATCCGACTTTTTAGTTGATTTGGGGAAAAATTCTTCAATTGAAGACAATTTCCCAATATGGACCTATACCGTCATTTGTGGAGGATGTCGAAATCCAATTATGTGTCCTTCTCCATGGAATTTATATCCTTGGAGAGAGTTGGCTGACTCTGTTACATTAAAAGGAGTACCTATTGCTGCCAAAAAGAGCCTTTTGAATGTGATGATGGCCATATTAAAGGAAAAACAAATATATCAAAATATGATGCACCAATTAAGCATTCAAATGTGTTCAATCATTGAAAATGAAGAACTTATTGAAAATACCATTGATATTTTGTTCTGTCTTCCATTATATCCCATTGTATATTCTAAGTTATATCAAATATTGAATAATAAAATTATTAACAAGGCATATATCACCTCATTAAAAATCATATGTGATAACTTTGACGAATCAATGTCTGATTTAATACCACCAATAACCGAATGCTTTTTAAATGATAATCACAACAGTATACATCATTTAGTGTTCATTGATTTTGTTAAAGTATGTACATACTATAACAAAACATTAGAAATTATGTCTTCTATAATACTAAAACATGTTAAAGATATTTGGAGTAGAAATATGTTGAATAGAAATAAGATTGGTATTCTACTCAAAGCTTGTTCAATAATAGTTGATTCCTTAGATGATTCATCAAATTGGGATACATTTAAAAAAGACATTCAAGCAAAATTGCCAAATGTGGAACCATCACCTGAGAAGAAATTAACGAACATTATATATCATATCCCTGAAAATCATTCAATGAGAATTGAAAACCCCCCCAAAGTCGAACCTATTATACCGGAATTATCTGAAATAACTGTATTAGAAGATGTGGTTTTATCAAAACCTATCACATCTGAAGAACCTGTCCCAATAATAATAAACCCAGTTGTTCAATCTCCTTCACCATTTGTGCCAAATAGTTTATCTGATTTGATCAATCACCCGTATTGGAAATACAATGGACCCTCATTCAAAGAATTATTTTTTATTGACACTCCATATGACTCAGTAGAAAATGCTCTCTCTCACCTAGTAAATGATGACTTGTAGTATGATGGTTGTGATAAAAGACCGATTATGTTACAGTTTTGATATTTAACATATCCACTCAAATTGAGTGTGTTTTTCAATTAATTGTCAGAAAAGTAAATGTTATGTCCCCTTATGGTACTAAGTAGCATTGGGTACCCAAATTGCCATCAGAACCCTATTTTATTGAGCCATTTCTCTGACTATTTTGGATCAGCACCAAGCAAAGAAATTTCTAACTACCAAGCAACCCAAAGTCCTGATTCGGGGTGGTATTACGTTGATAATACTTATATAGGTTATTTCTACCAGCCAGCGATATATTTGTCGACAAGAAATGACATTAATGTGAGTATTGAATACTGTATGTTTTATAATATTTCTGCTGGGTTGAGTTCGGGGACTGTAGTTGCGAATATCCCGAATGGGAGAATTGTTGTTGCAAATTCTTGTTTTGCAAGATGTTATCTTGATGGTACAGATTATGGGCAGGCATTTAAGATGGTTATTGACAAATACACGTGCATGATTATGAGTGTTTCTTTAACCCAATGTGCACCTGATTCAATAATAACAAGATATGCTTTATCGTATCATAGTGGAGGAAAACATTATTTCTCATACACAAATGCTTCAAAGAACATTTTATATCAGTTTTCCTCTTTTTATTGCACAAGTTGTGTGAATGTTTCGATATCATATTGTACAATTCGTGAAAACAATGCAATATATGCATACAGCCTATATATTCAATCATGTTCAAATTCCTATATTCAATTTACTAATATTTATGGAAATAATAGTCCAACTGCAAACACCGCAGTAGTATACTCTGGTTCAAATTCATATTTAACATATGTAATGAATTGTATTTTTATGGAGAACTCTGGAATTCTACTGGCTGCAGCAGCACCTGGAATGACATTAACAAATTGTATCATTCAACACATATCTGGTGTTGGATCGGGTTATGTTACCGGCGCTGTAACAATAACAACTCAAACAGCCACACATAATATTTCTCACTTCAGGACATATTATTGTTATCCATTGGAAGGTAATGAAGGTTTAAACCTATCCCCATGCCAAACCATTCCCCAGCCTCCGACAAATTGCTTGAATCCAGAGTCACTATCAGGCCTGAAACTGCATTCATTAATAACCTCACTTCAATACAGCTTGTTGTCTCAGCTAATACTTTATGTGCAATAAACATTGCCACTTTTACTAATTTAGAGAATGAAGAGGGCCTATCCCACTGGCACTATTGAACAATTTTTTAATACAACAAGGGTTTCAAAGCCGTCGATCAATGATGTTATTCCGCAACCGAATAACACACTGAGTATAATCAGGTCTGCCACAAAGAAGAATGTCCTCCGGCTTTCTATTCCTTCAATCTCAGATATTGAGCCATTCACTGATGCTGAAATGGATGAGATTCTTCAAGAAATATTGAATGGCGCTGAACACGTATTAAATGGCGATCAAGATTTAGTAAGTTTTGCTAGAATTCATAGATGTGTTGAAATGTTTTGTAGAATGAGGAGTTCTTCTCAATTATTGGACATGTTGAATGTGATTATCAAGAAAACAATTGAGAAATTTGTTTCAAGTATACCACGTGGGTTCAATTGCGAGGTTCTTTCACAAATAATATCATCTTTTGAAGCCAATTTGTCTGATTTTAGGAAAGTGTTTTTATATTTGGATAGGATGTACATTTTCTCAAATCATATACAGGGGAATACATCCATAATACAGTATATCCACTCTAAGATTCGAGATGAAATGACGGAAGAACTCATTTTAACCATTGCTCAACAAATAGTTTTAAAGTTGAATATGTATAGATGTGACCAAGATGATGAAGTAGAGAGCTTATCAATTGTTATTAAGTTTACTAAGGATATAAAGATATATAATTCATCCATAGAACCATCAATATTGTTGGTTTCTAAGGAGTTTTTCGAAAATATAAGCAAGGAATTGAATTTGAAACAATTTGTATCATGGATGGAAAAATCTGTTTCCAAAGAGAAGTCTTTGTCCAAACTTGGCTTAGATGACTCAACGGTTTCTTATATAAGTTCAATGATCGAACAGATTTGTTTAAAGGATAATTCCGAACAATTGTTTAGTTCATCAGACTTTATGATGATGATGAAAAATTGTGACAGTGATTCTTTAAGAGCACTTAGGCGCTTTTATTCCTCCCCTTCCCTATTACCAATTTTTTTGGATAAGTTTACTGGGTATTATTCTCAAAAAATGAAAGAAATCTACGAAAAACCACAAAATGAATGGATAAGCTCAATTATTCAGTTTATTGAGAGTACTGAACAAACAGTTAGTGATATTTTCGAGCAGGATAATGAAGTAATGAAAGCCACAAGAGTGTCTATCTCTAATACTATTAACAAACATTCGGAAGCCATAGCAAAGCATTTATCATTTTATTTGTCGGATGACAAACCAGGGATAAAAACATGTATTCAGATATTTAATATGCTTCAGACCAAAGAAATTTTTGAGATTTCATATTCATATCTTCTTGGTAAGAAAATGATGTCATTTAGTACATTAGATCTAAATAAGGAAGAGAAACTAGTGTCAAAAATAAAACAACAAACTGGTCCAGATTTTACAGAACGCCTTGAAGGAATGCTCTCTGATTACAAAGACTCAAGAAACTATATGAAAGTCTTTAATCATCAAAATGATTTTAATTATCAAGTAATGACATTAGGAAAACGCTACTGGGTTTCAATGTCAATCCCCACTGTTGAATTTCCTAGAGAGATTGATCTCTGCAACAAAGCATATGTATCTCTTTATACCATTCGTCAACCGAAGAGAATCATCGAGTTTTCATCATCATTATCAACATGCTATTTAACTTACCAGAACACTCTTTGTAAGATGACTGGTGACCAAGCAATTGTTTTATTAGCGATTCAAGAATCTCCAAATAATATTGAAGACATTGCAAAAATAACAAAGATGAATAGGGATGTAGTGGAAGATTATATCACTGTAATGATGAAAAATGAACCCAAGATTTTGCATAATGATAATGGATTATTTAGTATCAACTCCGACATTGGATTTAATAAGCAAAACTATTCTTTCCCAACTCACAATGAAGTTGTGGCTGAGAAAGAAAAAGCTTCAATGGAGTCTAATATTGCCATTGTTCGAGAGAATAAGCTTAAATCATCAATGACAAAAATCATCAAAGAACACAGAAGCTTAAAGATTAGTGATTTATTCAACCGGATTCAAAAACAACTCACATTTGTACCAGATCAATCTCAATTCACTTCTGTTCTCAATTATCTTGAACAAATCGGGTTCATTGAGCGTGTTGGAACTGATGGATGTAGGTATCATATACCAGAATAAAAATTTCTTTATGATCAATGAAGAGCTTGAATTATCCGAGATTTGGCATGATTTTTCCAATAATTGCAGCTTTGAAAGAGATGTATCAGCTGTAGTCCAATCATTCTCGAAATATGAGTTACACCAAAATAATTCCTTTGATTCTACAATTCAGCTTGAAAATTTTTATATCAAAGTAGATTATATTCCTCTTATTGAAAATAATAGTTTTTATGACCATTGCTTGTCAGTTATTGATAATTCTTCTCCTGTTTTCATTAGGAGCCTTTTTGGAATAGATAGCTCATTTTTTGTTATTTCTTTAGAATTCAATGGTAATATGAATCATAGATATGTTGTTGGAGTTATGTCAAATGCTTTTCATGAGTTGAAAATGGAGATTCCATTTTTTGTTAGGGATGGATTAGAAATATTTCACTCATACACAGGAAAATACAATAAGAAAGAAATTCAAACAATTTTTACTAGCAGATGTGAGCAAAATAATCCATCCAATTCATCTTTTGCCGCAATTATTGATCTTTTTTTAAATAGTTTCAGTGTTCCCGTCATTAATATTTGTTATAGTTCTAAAATCGTATATTCATGGATAAATGACAGTTCAACTGAACAGGTTTCCTTTATGTTTGAATGGCCAAAATCTCCAATTGAGATGGCGCCGAAGCAACTAGATTATCATGAAGCAGTCCACTCATTAATTGTTATTGATTACTTTTTGGAAAACAAGATTATCAATTTGTCTAACATTATTGAGGCAGTTTTTTCCAAAGAACAACACACAAGGCCATTTTTATTAAAGGAGGAATCCATAAAAGAGTCAATTAGCATGATTAATTCTTCTCCTTTTGGATCGACACTTTCTCAATTATCTGATATGATTATGGATGAAAACTTTTTTGGTTATTGGAATGGATTTGTATCCAAATTAAGAGAATTATGCGATCATCAAGAACCATTGTCTTATCATGTTAATACACCAAATGAAAATGATTGCTTATTCCAGCAAAAGCTAGATATGCTTAATTTAATTCTTTTAAATGGAGAGAATTCATATCCTCACCATATGACTTCTGATGATAGAGAATGTATAAATAGAATTGTATCCAAACTTTCTTCGAAATATTCGGTCCAGAACAAAATCGAAAGTTTTGTTGAATTAATAATTAGGCACAAAAGGGAAAAGAAAGAAATCAAAGATCTTAATAGGTATTCAAAATCGGAAAAGCTTTTTATTGAAGAACTTTTTGGACAAATACCAGATATGCTCTTTGATTATCATACACAAATAGAGTTAATTATTGATTATTTTAACCGGTTGTCGAGATTTGATATTTACAAAGAATTGTTTTTCATATATTGTTCAAATAAGCTTTCTATAATGATGCAAAATATTCATATTAATCCTACCGTCAATGACTCTTTTGATTTGATAATTTCTAAGTTTAATGCATATAAACAAATTAGTTCAATGCTTCCATTCTCAGACTTTGTGAAGAAAGGACAGAAACTACTTAATCTCATTGAAGAGATGTCACACAAATTATCATTTTATTATGACATTTCAGATGTTTCATTTGACTGTTGCCCATTTATAGACATTTTGTTTCGTAACAAGTATTATGTGGCATCAACGCATGAAGAGCAACAGTTGTTTTGTAGTATGATAAATGAAATGGAATCTAATAATTTTATTTTTAACCGAGAAGTTCAAGTTGTTTTATCATGTTCATATTCAAATAACAATGTATTTATTGAACATAGGTACTCTGTTTTCAACAACAGCGTGAATACTGTTGTTGGATCATCCACCACAGAAATGCCTGAGAAAAAAACCAAAGCCAGGAAAAAGAAGAATTAAAAATCGCATGTTTTTTAATCATTAACATTCCCATAAAGCATATCAATATCGAATTCCTCATCTTTTTGAGATGGACCATTGATGTGAATAGGATGCTGATTTGCTTCGCTGAATGTACAATCAAATATCATTATGTCTGGGAACTTTGCAAGACAATTTGATTCTCCTTTAAGAATGATTCCGTCAAAATTTGTAAAAAATAAGCGTCTGAAATTCAAAACAGATGGGTTCACGCTTTGAAGCAAATTAACGAGAGGTTTGCGGAAATATCTACCGTAAATTGGCTCAAGTTCTTTCTTCCCATTTAAAGAAATATTCCTCGATTGTCTCGCAGTAATAAAATCAGAAAGAGTTGCGGGTTTTAAAATCTCAGCATTAGGGTCAATCCCTTCATTCGACGAGCATAATAACAGAAGAAAAGAAAGAAACATTGACCGAAAATAAAAGTGACCAAACAAAATCATCATTGAAAAATTGAATGAGATTTACATCGTGACATGTGACTGAAAACATACAATTCTATTTTCTAATAAACTCAATTATTGACAGTATTGTCGGAGAATGTGGATGGGTATCAAATCCGTAGGTATGATTATAAATAAATCTGCTATTTGGATCAAAAAAAGCAGATTTTATAGAAGAAATATGGGATTCAATGTGATTTGTGATTATTAGACAAGCTGATGCCTTGCTATTTGCAATGAGTTGGCTGATTTGCGATAAAAGACAGCAGTCAAAAACTTGAAGAACGAAAACGGTATAGGGGTCTTCCACGAAAGAAGAATTTTTAATAGCATATACTGGATTTGAGTGTACAAAAGATACATTGTCAATATTATTGTTGGATTTATTACTGAGTGCTTCTTCAATATTTGATTTTTTGAAATCAATGCCAATTATTTTGGAAAAATACTTGCTGGATTCTAAAGATATGATGCCTACCCCACAATTGATATCTATTAGAATCCTACTTTGGTAAACAGGATATAACAAACACAAATTCTTAATTACATCTCTATATGCTATTATGTTTGTTGGAAAAACTGTTTTAAGAGAAATATTGAAACATATGTTATGGATTACTTCCTTTATAATACTATTACCAAACACTAAATTCGAGGATTTACCATTAGAAATATACAGAGATGTTTGATAATCATTAAGATATGAGGTACCAATAACTTTCTTTTTTGTGATTAAAACAACCATTCTTTCTCCATTTTCATTAGATCTGATTGAAATTTTGCCATCATATGGTATTTTTTCCAAATATTTAGAGAAAACACTTAAATATGCAATAATATTTGGACATAAAAAAGAAAAATCGTCAATCTCATCAATTTTCTGTTCATTTTTCAGACCTATAATGTATGAACCAGATTTCGAAGCGGAATCAAATACGAAACTCCTCAAGAAACCAGAAGTTTGTGAACATTGAGAAAAACAAACAGTATTATGATAAATCCCACACTTTTCTCTAAGTATTTCTGCTAATTTGATTTCTTTTTGCCTTATTTGTTCCCCATAGACCAAACCATCCCATGGACAATATTTTTTTTTTTCCGTTTTCTTTTGATTAGTTTCAAAATCTAAAAAACAATTATCAATGCGTATAATTGGAACCATTTCTAAAGCAAATTCGTAGTCATCGTAGCTACCAAAAAATAATTTGAAATTCTGCTCTCCAACATTCTTTTTCACTGTAACAGAAGTTATTTCATATTCTTTTCGCAATTTTGCCTCAATATACTGCGAATCCCACTTAGGATTCCCTCCTATTACTTCTATAACATGAGGCGAAAAATCAAAAACAGATAAAATTCCTCCCATATCTCTTTTAAGTTCCAAAATCGACAATAAATGATTTTTTTTTAAAGGTGACATTGGTATGACTGAGATAACTCAACAGTCACTTATAACTACATTAATAAACAAAGGTAATGAACTTATAGTACTTGCAAAAGCAGCTTCTATTTATAGGGCATCTGTTGCATATGTTGTTCAGCATGTTCATTCTTTTTTGGTTTCAATAAAAGCAATATCTTCTGAAATATGGACAAATGAGAGGATAGTAGCACTTAGGCAAGTTCAGGAGCTTTTTAATCATTTTGGATCGCTTCTTCCCCATTTATCTGTTGATAAATGGATCCAACCAGCTCTTAATTGGCCTGCTGATTATGTGCATAAGTATATTGACGGATTCAGACAAAATTTAATGTCCCAAATGCCATTATTAGGGCTAAATGTTGCTGATGTTTTTCAATATGATGAAGCCCAAGAAGCTGTGAATAAGAAAGCTGACCTTCAAAGCTTAAGGAGTTCTTTAGAGGCTTTGATGGCAAACGTTGATACCACAGATGCTGTCGGTGTCCAACAGCAAATAGAGACGAAAATAATGGAGATTAAAAGATTACTTCCCCAGGACTCAAAGAGGAGAAATATCTCTAGAAGACCTTCATGTGAATCCCTTCCGATAATTCAAATGCAAAAAAGGGTCGAGGAGTTGCTTGGACAATTCAAGAATATCCATATTCCTGTGGAAGATATTGATTTGCAGGTACAAATTGGAGCCGGTGGATTTGGTACTGTTTTTAAAGCTACTAGGCTTTCAACAGCAGAAGTAGTTGCTGTTAAAGAGCTTAGAAAAGATAGATTAACCATGTCTTCGTGGGCCTCTTTATATGCTGAGGTTGAAACAATGGCATCAGTCAGGCATGCTTTTGTTTTAGAGCTTGTTGGTGCCCATATAACTCAGCCGTATAGGATTATAACGAGATTTTGTCCGGGAAAATCATTATTTGATAGATTGCATAGGTTTTCAAATTCATATCCTCAGCTTTCTGAAACAGATTTGACAAGGATTGCTTATGAGGTAGCTGTTGGAATGTCACACCTCCATTCAATGAATATTGTTCATAGAGATCTTAAAACACTGAATATTCTTCTTGATGAGTATAATGATGGAAGAGTTGCTGACTTCGGTTTGAGTGGGATGATGAAAGATAACCAAGAATTAGCTGGCGGTGTTGGTACACCGCATTATACAGCACCAGAAGTATTGATGCATTCACGATATGGGCCAAAAGTTGATACATTTTCTTATGGAGTTGTTTTGTGGGAAATGTTAATGAGAAAAGTTCCTTATTCGGAGATGTCACAGATGCAAATATATGAACATGTTGTGACCAGAGGTTGGAGATTACCCATACCAAATGATACCCCAGAAGGACTCAAAAAGATGATCACAAGGTGTTGGAACAAAAACCCCAATGATAGACCCAATTTTTCGGAAATTGTTTTGTCTTTCGAAAAGGGTGAGATCAATTTTCCACAAAGTGAACCAATTGATTTTGAAACTATAAAAAAAATCCATCGCTGCCCTCCATTGGACTTTGATTATTGCTTAAAGGTTTTAACTGATCCTAGAAATGATAGGTTTTCTTCAGTTGCATATTTTGTATGCTCAAATATCGATGAAAAAGTGAGACAGTGGCTTAGAGATAATAAGATTGTATCAAAATTAGTCGGATCCAAAACCAATATAGATTCAATACTATTATTAGCAAGTGAATCTTTGCTTTCAAATGAATTTGAAGGTTTCATCAATGGTGGAGGACTTGAGATGTTTAAACTTTGTGTTGAAACACCAAGAAGCCAACAAATGTCAGCAGCTTTGCGCTTTGGACTTAAAATACCTCAAAAGCTACTTGGTTGTGTTGAGAAGTATCTTGAGCAAATTGTATCGTTTTTGGGACAAACAACAGGATATACAAATAAGCATATTCTTCAATTTTTGACTAAGTTTTCTCAGAAAGAACTCAGTCAATATGTTCCAAGGATAACCGATTCAATTGTTCATATTAGCGCGGATGTTGATGATCAGCAAACATTTGATGCAATTGTTAAATTGACCGAATTGTGTCTCTCATCATTAAATTCTTCCCAATTACACTCTATTAACAATTTATTGAAAGGAGATTTTGTTGTTCCACAATCCTTTGTTCAAACGCTGATACAAGCCAATGATTCCGAAAATTATTCTGAGCTATTATACAATATTTTAAAGGCAAATAGGAAATCTGATCTTTCTGAAGCATGTATAAGATTTTTGAGTAGCTGTTCTTCCAAATACCCATCGGTATTCAAGCAATTGTCAAATGTCCCAGATCTTTTCCAGACCCTTCAAGAATTAATAGAACAGGGCCAAACAAAAGTCCCCTTGTTTTGCACCTTTTGTATCTCTGGGATTGAAGAAAACCAGTTGTCGCTATCAAGCTCCACATTACTCACCGTCATCCTACAAATGAAAACCAATTTTGTTCAAAGATTGCAGATTTTTACAATATTATGTTCTTCAGAGGATTTTTGCACTAGAACAACTCATATTGATGGTATTTTAAGACTTTTGATCTCTTCTTTGTCAGATAAGTCTTTATTATCTGCATCAACAAAATTGATTGGTGCATTTTCATCACATCAAGCAGGATGCCTTATTCTTATAGAAAATGGAGTTCTAGAATTGTTTGCTCAATTGTTTTTGAGTTCAACATCAGGTGATACATCTACTTCGCATGCAATTCTAAGAAATATTGCATTACAAGGAGGAGAAATCCCTCAAGTTTCTTTGATTGTTTCTTGTTTAATGCAAGACATGATTTCTGACTCGTCCAGAGTGTATGAAATTCTCGAAACATTAATTGCTTTGGTGGATAGAATGCCTTCATGTGTCCAAGAACATGATATACAAAAAATAATTCTACCATATTTAAACAGCGATCAGCCGAAACTTATTAACTTAGCCTTAAAACTACTTGCTGTTGCAGATACTAATTCATTAAGAGTAATTTTTCCTCAGATCATTAGATCAATTTATATTATTCTCGAAACACCAAAACTAATGTATCCAGAAATAATAATCAATGCTGTAGATACAATACGTAACCTTTCTCTTTCATTTGATCTGTCAGATTTCTTGAAGAAATCTGAGCTAAAACAGTATATAACAAATGTTTCTTCATTAATGAGTCCATTGGATGAAAGAAAGTCAAATCTGGTTATGATTCAATCTCAAATAATGGATCATCCAATCAAAATATAACCAATAATCACATTGTTTACATTCTTTAATACTCCACAATAGTGAAATATTTATTTGCTCATGGGTGGGTTCATTTGTTCAATTTTTGAATCTTCTAGAAATATTTGAATGAATTTGGGTTTTTAAATCCCACCTGTAAGGTTTTTTATACATAATGTATTTGAAAATTTTTTATGGTTTTGATAAAATACATTGAAAACAACTAATTGAATTTTGAAATAAATGACAAGTTGTTGGAAATAAAAAATATGATTGGAGGTGATTTAGGTTTGATCCATCCTTACAACAAAATACCTAATGAGCGTGATTCACAGATGTTTAAAAATGATTATAAAAGGGCACAGATTCCCCTTGGACCAATCATTATTGTATTAATAAATGCAGCTATCTCTTCTGATCCTTTTTATATGGGATATGCATTTAGATGCGGTATATTCCAAACGATATCCATATGTATTGTAGTTCTATTCCTTTCTATTACATCTTTCAAGCTTTTTATCAAATCCTGGTCTTTCGAAAAGAGCTATACATATAGAGATATATGGGTTGGGTTATATGGACCAAAATACTCAATTGTTCCAAGTTTATTTGTATTATCAGCTTATATGTCAGTGGCTGTACTCTGTACAAAGGAGATATATCAGAATCATATTGTTGCTTTTGAAGCCCTTATTGGATACATCCCAAATGTAATTCACAATAAATGGGTTTTCGTTTATATTAGCACAGCATCTTTCTCATTTCCATTATTATTTAGAAAAAGCGCCCATGAGTTTAAAGGAACCTCTATTTTATCAAAACTTTCTTTATTAATTGCAATAGGCATTATATGTAATAAAGCATTCTCGAGAGCAAAGATAGAAGGATGGAATCCAAAACAAAGAATAAGATTCTGGAGCAATGATGTTGAAAAATCAATGGTTGCTTTTGAGCTATTCAATACAGTTTTTTTTATTAACCCAATTGTACCCCTGGTTGCAAAAAACATAATTAACCCAACACAGTCAAAAATAACTAGTATGGTACAAAAAACCACAATTATCAATGCAATCATTTGCATTATCGCTGGACTCGGCACTTATTTAACAGTATTTGACAATAATAATGGAGAAAACATTCTGTTCTCTTTTCCAAAAACAGAGGCTTCCACGAGAGTTGCATTGGTTGCTGCCCTTTTATCAAATGCTTTTTTGTGTGCCTTTTATGTCTGGCTGATTGCGAGAGAAATAAGCAGTCTTATGCATCATGGGAGTGAAGAATACCTGCACTCAAGAATCCTTTGCGGTATTCTCGTTATATGTTTGAATGCAGGATTAAACTTTGTTAATCCAACAATTACATTCGCATTTAGGGTTATAGGTAGCTTCTCATTTATTGTACTGAATTTTGTTCTACCAGCTATTTTTTACATCACAGCAAACTGGGGAAATAATATTTTATGGTCATCCATATCAATAGTTCATCTAATAATTGCATTTCCTGCTTCAACAGCACTGATCATATATCAAATAAGAACCCACATATGAACACAATAGCTTTACATTATACAAGAAAACGTGACAACGAAACTAATATCGTTGATGAAACGTATAAAGCATTGAAACTAATTTTTATCTCAAATTAGTGAAATATAATATTATGAAGATGCTATCTTTCCACATATTACAAAGAGTCTTCTCACCTCAATATCAGAAATAAAGAATTTTTAAGATGTGAGCAATGATAGTATGGGCCTTATGTTTTGTTTCCATTTTTCTAGCTGCTTCAAAACGACAACAAGAAGTATCTAATATAATATGAACTGAAAAAATGACCTTACAAACTGTAAAATCTTCTGAATTAAAAAACCGAACTTTCTCAAATTTGTTGTAATTGTTTTGAGAAAAAAACCTCTGGTAAAATATGCTTGGTGGAGATATGATAGTCAGCCAACAGAACTGCTTAGTTCATAATCAACAAAATGCGCTTATGTTCAAAGTTAAAAACGATAGAACTCAGATATCATTTTTTTGGGCTATTGTGATTTTATTAAATGCAGCTGTTTCCACAGATCCGTTTTATATGGGATATGCATTCCAGTGTGGGATTATACAAGCGTTTGTGATATGTTTATTTGTTATTGTGTTAACGATGACTTCATTTCATCTTTATATTAGATCTTGGGTTTATGAAAAAAGGTACTCTTATAAAGCTATATGGGCGAGTATTTATGGACAAAAAACCTCGTTTATTCCGAGTATGTTCATTCTGATTGCCTATTTTTCTATAGCTGTTATATGCACCAACGAAGCCTACCTTGACTTGATCGAGATATTTGAGAGTGTATCGAGCGTTCGTCCAGCTATTCTAGACAATAAGTGGATAATGGTCTATTTAACCACTTTTGCCATATCATTACCATTTGTTTTTCAAAAGCAAGCTTCTGGTTTTCGATATGCAGCGGGATTGGGAAAATTTGGTCTAGTATTTAGTTGCGGAGTTCTTGTTTATAGAGCAGTTATCAAAATCATGAGTGAAGGGATTGATCCTAGTCATAAATTGACATTTTGGAACAATAAATGGGACTTGGCTCTGGATACTTTTGGTCTTTTTAACACAGTATTGTTTATTCATCCAATGATACAACTTGTTGCTCAAGATCTTGAGAACCCTACAGAATCAAGGACAATTAAACTGACATGGTCATCTACAATAGTAACAGCTTTTATATGCTTAATTACAGGATACAGTTCATATTTCACACATTATGATGATAATCAAGGTGATAATGTCCTATATTACCTTCCAAAAAAAGAATTACTAACTATTCTTGCCAAAATTGGTGGGTTCATATCAAATATGATTCTATGTGCCTTCTATGTTTGGATGCTGGCTCGAGAATTTTGTCAACTCCTCCATGTTGGAAGTGAGAATAGTATTCAAACTAGAGCTTTTAGTGGTATATTAGTATTGTGCTTTAATGCTGGAATGAATTTTATTAATCCTGTTGTTGTCGAAGTATTCCGCTTAATGGGGAATCTATGTTTCATAATGTTGGCATTTGTGCTCCCATCATTGTTTTACCTTAAATCGTATTGGTTTATGAGTAAATCTTGGTCAATAACTGCAATAATACTTCTTGTTGTGGCAATCCCCTGTTCAACAACCCTGTTTATATATCAGGTTCAATCACTGTGATTTGTAGTAAATAATATGAATGTTAATCAGCTTCGTGAACAAGGCAATGATTTTTTCAAAAGCGAAAAATACAAAGAGGCTTATAATTCATATATGAAAGCGATTGATATGTGTGATAAGAATAATAAGCCTTTGATATCGCAATTATTAACCAATCTATCTGCAACAGCTCTAATCCTTGAAAGGGTTTCTGAATCAATACACTTATCAACACAAGCAATTGATCTTGATCCCACAAATTTCAAAGCTTATATCAGGAGAGGAAATTCATTATGCGAATCTATGGATTGGCAAGGAGCTTATAACGATTTTGAAACCGCAATAAGAATTAACCCAAGTGCTGTATATTTTAAACAAAGAATGGATTTTGCTAAACAACAAATAGTCAACCCACACATTCCAGATGAATCAATCCCATTGTCATTTGAGATTTCTCAAACAATAACTCAAAAAGAACAAACAAATGAACCGGTTTTAGATGCAGTTCGCAAGATGATGCAAGGAATTAGACCAAACAAAGATTACCTGAAAGGTTTAATTCGCAAAGTGTACCAGTTACAGCATTCTTTGCCTAACATTGTCTTTATTAATTGCTCTTCAACAATTAAAATTGTTGGCGATATTCATGGGCAGTTCCAGGATTTGATTCAGATTTTTGAAAGATATGGATATCCATCAAAATCGAATCCATATTTGTTTAATGGTGATTTTGTAGACAGGGGATCAATGGGAGTTGAAGTTGTGAGTGCCTTGCTAATGTTTAAAGCATTAGATATGGAATCAATATATATGAATAGAGGTAATCAGTATGTTTTTCATTCCACTTTGGAATGTTTTGAATACTAACACCAGTGAGACATATCAAATGAACAAAATGTTTGGGTTTGAAAATGAATGCATTGATAAGTACGACAAGGAAATATTTAGTGCATTCCAATCTTTGTTTTCAACATTACCAATTGCACATGTTATTAACAAAAAAGTGTTTGTTGTTCATGGAGGACTTTGTTCATCTAGTATATTTATAAATGATCTCCAAAATATTAATAGGTTCTCAGATTCGATTGATAGTGGGCCTTTATGTGAGCTTCTTTGGAGTGATCCGATGGATCAAAATGGTTTGTTGCCTTCGCCAAGAGGAATTGCATATTCATTTGGTCCTGATGTGACAAAACAATTTTTAGATAAAAATGGATTGACAAAATTAGTGAGATCTCATCAAGTTCAAGATAATGGATACTCAATAACACAAAATGGTCAGTGCATAACAGTATTTTCAGCTCCTAACTATGTTGGAACATTTATGAACAAAGGTGCTATACTGTTCATGAGTTTCGACCAAAATGGAACACTTACCAAACAGAGCTTTGAGACTTTTTCTGCATCTGCTCCAAATAGGGATTACCCACCAATGAAATACTCCATTTTTAGAGCATCTATATAAATCTAATCATACATGGATTATTTGTTCTTGAATATCTTTTCATAAAGAGCCTCTAGCTTTTCTAAAAGAACACTAATTGAGTTCCATGAAAGAACAGGATTATCGAATGTGTCCTGCTTCATTGTAATAATGTATCTTTCATTTCCAAATAGTTCAATTTTTTTCATATATCTCAGAAGCTTCCTAACCTCGTATCTGGTTACTCCATTTTCCTCATTCTGGTAATACTTTAATGATTCAATAATCTTTAGGAATAGAACCTTTTGGTTCTCGAGGACCTTGGGTAAAAGTTTCTTATTCTGAATTCGATAAAAGATTGAACCACATAATGAAATCATCATTTGGTATTTTTTCGTTATTTGGGAAAAATCCAAAGTAGGAAGACTAATTATCCATGTTTCAGAAACATTTATGATATCTTGAAGTGTAGAAATCTCATCTATTGTTGTGATATTTCCATATTCATTCGATAAAACAGCTTTCGCTTCAAATACTATATGCTCCAATTGATTGATGATTGATTCGGCAAATACTTGTTTAGAAAGTATTGAAGAAATTGATTGAATTGATTCATTTGCTTTAACTTTCCAATATTGTTGTCTCTTTGATTCCAAATTCTGGATTCTAAAGAGACCATCACGTGTTTGTCCAATTTTAGCCCCTATATTAATGTAATCCCATAGTATAAAAATTGATGATCCTGTTGGTATTTTTGTTCCAATTTGCTTTATCCAAAAATTCTCTTCATAATATGGGAAACCAGCATTCATTGGATATTCTTGAACATAATTTTGAATATAATAATCATATATAGACAAAGAATTATAACTTATTTGGGGTAAATCATAATTTTGGCTTTGGTTAACACCAATATATGTAGAGGCAATTGATAAAGCTTCTTCTGGATTCATAGAGTAATATAACTTTTTAACATTAAATGCTTTTCGAATTGTCTCTTGGATGATTGGAATCCTTGAGCACCCACCAACCATTTGAACTCTATTAACGGTACCAGAAAAATTGCATAGTTTTGATATCAATCCCATATATTTGGTAATACTTTTTTCAAAATCAAAACGAGATATATTGTAGTTAATGGGACTCGAACACTCAATTACCCCATAAGCATATGAAGAAATTGATAGTCTATGTTTAATTGCTTTTGCTTCTTGAATAATCATTACTTCATCTTGTTTTGTTATTCTCTTTCCAAATTTTTCAACAATAAGCTCATATATGCAAATATCAAAATCTCTTCCTCCTATTTCATCATCCCATTCATAATATGTCTCATTAATTATTATGCTTCCAGATTTGCTCATCCGAAACTGGGAAACAATGATTTGAGTATTAGATGCTCCAATATCAACAAAGGCAATAGAACAAGGTTTGCTTGAGATAATTTTTTTGTTTTCAATTGCAAAATAGAAACACAATGCCTTACTTTGATCAACAATGAAAGGATTAAAGCCAACAAACTTAGCCACTTTGCGTAGAGAATCCCTTTCTTGTTGCATAAAAAACTTCGGAACCGCCATCACTAGCATAGAAGGCTTAAAAGGGGATTCTAATCCGGATATTGATTGATTTATAATGCTTAAATGTATTCCAAATAACACTTCAGGTAATAAACCAGATAATTCAATTCTATTATTTGTAGTAACTCCTATTTCAGAATTAAATCTCCTATTCTTCATACTTTCAAGTAGTTTCTCGGTCCGGATTCTCCCAACAAAGCATGAATAGTGATGAATAGTCATATTTGGATATTTTTTTTCAGCAATTTTATCATTAATTCGATAATTATAACTATTAGCACTTTTTTCATTCATTTCGTGTTTTTTCTTGATTTTTGGAACCATTGTCAAAAATAATTGAAAAAATCGATTTCCATCCATATCAGATAAAACATCAACAACACTATTACTTCTAATATACGATGCCCGTATTACTTCGCTCCCAATATCAATTCCAACTATTGAACTTAATGCAATTCCAAAAAAAAACACAATCATTTTTAAATTAGAGCCGAATCTCTGAGATTTTTCTCTATTAGCCTATATAAAGATTCAGATTTTGGGCGACCAATACAATGCGGTTTTGACATCGCCATTTCGAATGACTACAATCGAAACAGCACCATGCCCTAACTGTGGATACTTAATGACAAAGCCATTTGAATATAGGTGTCCGATATGCATTCAAAAGAGTGACAATGTTTGTTTACCGATTAATCCAGCTGTGTTATTGTCTGTTAAGCCTAAACCAGCACAGCCAGCGAAAGAGACTCCGAAAAAATAATGGATACAGAGAGTAAATTTTTTTCTTTATAACTGATTAGTCTTTTTTTGTGATGCTTTTGGACATGATTTCATAACAATAATCGCTTGAAAGTGATGGTGCATACATTGATGGCGAGTTTCTATTATGAGTGTATTGGAGAGAATCGAGTAGTTCTGCAAAATCATGGTCTTCTTTGAATAGAAATGCAAGACATGCTTCTACCTTAAAATTCATGCCGATTATGTGAACGACCTGTATGAGATAACGATTTAGAGCGATTTTTTCATATTCTTTCTCAACTTGAACGTCATATATGTAAATTACAAATTCATAATCTATTTGTTCAAATCTAAAATGCAAAAATCCGATGGGATTCGCTTCTTCGTCAAAAGCGAATATGTAAATCGCATTTTCACTCATAATTTCACTTCGTTTTGCATTTTCGTCCCATTTCCATGAACGATTATAAATATCTTCCATATTCTTCATTGTAAGATTAAATACCCAATCACTTAAATAGTCTGGACACCCGTGATGACATTCAAGGTTTGCTCTAAAACCAGCTTTCTCATAAACCTTAATAGGACCCAAATGATCAAAATAATCATCATAACTTTGAGCTGCTATAACAAGTTCTTGAATTTTCCTGATCAATTTCCCTTTATTCTCGAATTCTTTTCTAATTGCATAATCCATTTAAAAGTGACAACTTTACAATTTGTGGATATATATAACGATTATTACAGAGATCTATGTGGGAAGCTTTCCTGAATAATTAATCGTTTTTATATTCAAAATAATGTAAAGTGGAGAAATAAAACCAGAATTCGGTTTCATCCCATAAATCGAATCGTCCTGAAATTAATTTTCAAACAATAATTCCAAGTGACTTACCCAGGGTTCCCTGAAATTCGTAGTTTTTGGTTTTTGAAGGGTCTGGTTGGATTTTCTGAAGTTTAGATGAAACGCCCAAAAAATTGAAACTCGATTATCTCCCTCGAAACAAAGATAAAAACTATAACAATAAAAGAAATATATTTTTAATATATATCAACATTACATTATAGGTGAATTTCGAAAAATCAATCGAAATTGTCCCCTCTAATTTTGATTATAATATTTTTTTGATTTATACTCGGAAAAAATGCTCATTATGGTGATTCCATATCAAAAAGGCTTGAAATACGTAATAAAAACTTTTTTTTTTCGAAAGTTATCAATATCATTTCGCAATTCTAGGAAGATCCTTTTATTCTTTTCCCAATAAAGTCTATCAATTATATAGTATAAATACTTCATAATCTTAATATGTATTGAGTTTTTCCCAATAGATTAGAAGTGGTGTAAAATCGATCATAATTATTGATAAATATCGATCAATCCTAAATCAATACAATATCTTTTATCCAATATGGGGTTGATACCAATGGAGCTTTCTGTTGGATTGATATAAATATTTGATCCATTTAAGGCAGCCCCAAAACCATGTTTTATGTAAATTTATATCATAGTTTACATTGTAAACCAATCAAATGATTCAACAACATGAAGAGAATGCTCTGCTGCCAATAATCCTTAGGAGGAGATATTCTTGCTTCAAAAATCCTAGTTATAAAATAGAATCCGTATTTTTGGCTCTTGCTGATGAAAATAACAATAAATCAATCGCTCAGATAGCAAGAGAAACAAATATTTGTGTAACCACCCTTTATACTTGGGAAAAAAACTTAAAAGAGGATCCAACATGGAGACCTTTAAAAAAGCATTATAGTGAATCTCATAAAGTATTCCCACTAGAATCAGAAATAAATATGGCTGACTATATAAATAAGAATTATATTGAACAGGGGAGATCTTTTCTCAACGAAGATTTAAAAAACCTAGCTTTAGAAACATGGCATTCTCTTCCTGAAGAATATACTAACAACAAAAAATTCTCAGCATCTATTCATTGGATATGCGATTTTAAGAAAAGATTTAAGTTTTCTTCTAAAAAACCTAGAGTTGCGAGGAGGGGGACAATATCCAAAGAAGAAATCCAAACATTCAAAGAAAGGGTAGGAATAATATTTGATAAATATGATGAAAAGAATATTCTTAATGCTGATGAGACTTTTTGGAGATTTGTTAGGACTCCAGCAAGAGTTTTTTCGAAGAGAGGAAATGAAACTGTGAGGATAAAAAACAAAACAGATCCCAAAAAAGGAATATCATTATTGGCAACAATTGATGCTGAAGGAAACAAGTATCCATTGCTATTTATAGCACAAGGAAAAACTCGCACATGCGAAAAAAAAACAAGTTGGTAATTATGTTTGTGATAGTTGGGTATTGCATTCTATTTCTGGTTGGAAGAATGAAGAAGTATGGATGGAATATTTAACAAAACTTAGAAAACACAAAAATTGAAGTTTTGCCCTCTTTGTTGATCAATATGGCTCACATATGACCGATAAGGTAATAGAATTAGCAATAACGTTGGAGATTGATCTGGTTTTTATCCCGAAAGGCTGCACTGATCAATATCAACCTTTAGATATTTTGATTTTTGGTATTTTTAAAAGCCGTGGAAATAGATTATATCATATTAGAGACGACAATCATGACCAAGCGATTCAAAAAAAAACAATCTTTTGAGGATATTATTTCATCTTGGGATTCTATAACAAAAGAATTAATCATTCAATCGTTTGCATCGTATGCAAATAACTTCAGTGATGATGAAGAATGAGGTGATCTTTATTAAACGTTCTCATTTTTATGAATTTATTGGACCAAACCGCAATTTATTTGTTTACAAATGTAAACCTTGTTTTCCAAAAAACTACGAATTTCAGGGATCCCCTGGGTATTCTTGAATTAGGCTTGGGCAAAAATGCTCGAGCATGCTCGGAGCTCGGAACTTTACAAACGCTCGAGCATTGCTCGAGCAAATTTTACAAATGCTCGAGCATGCTCGATCAAAACTTTACAAACGCTCGAGCAATGCTCGAGCAAAAAAGTGTCATCCGAGCTCCGAGCTCCGAGCATTTGTACGTTATTTGTATTAATTTTAATTTTGTTTCTTTTACTTGATTATTTTTTCTGCGATTTCAGAATTTCCAATGATCATTATTAAACTTTCTACCTTTTCTGGATCCATCTTCAATCTTTGAAAACCAAGGGCTCTCCTTGATGCTGAA